>Ga0256845_1000002_pt1 | contig 266228 bp, 303 predicted proteins | sample RiftiametaG_FD_189101 | JGI IMG/M metagenome (GOLD analysis project Ga0256845, IMG submission 189101) | Tube worm associated microbial communities from hydrothermal vent at the East Pacific Rise, Pacific Ocean - Riftia | ecosystem: Host-associated > Annelida > Integument > Unclassified ...
GATTGCAGACCAATCAGATCCACCTGTATTATGCCAGATTGCGTTATTCGTACCTCCCTGATAGTATATAGACCCTCGTGTAGCGGTAGGTGAATTAACCGTGTCTACAGTGGTGCTCGCAGAAGTGCCAGCCGTTGAATCAACTTCAAGGATGGTGATGGTATCCGCTGGGTAGAACCCAGCACCACCCGTGACGGCCGTGACACTTCCACTAGACATAGTAGCCATGAGGGTGCCGCCCCCATCAGTACCTGATCCGGAGGTTGTGAAATCAGTTACAGACCTTAGGCCGTTTGAAACTGAAAATGCTCCACTAACTCCGATGGTGTCTGCTGTAACACCACCACTGTTCGGGTTTCTATTACCAGAGAATATTTGAATCTCAGCACCGTTGAGGGTGTCCTCAGTCGTATCAAGACGGAAGAGAGCCTTGGTGTCTGCATCTCGGTAAGTACCGAGTGGGATTTGATTGTCTGAACCGCCATTGAACTGACTTGTCTGAAGAGCTGCCGCTGTTAAGATACTCCCATCAGAAACACCAAACATGACTGCACCTTCACGGGAGACGAATGCGTTCTGAACAGATACGAGGTTATCGATGTCGTCTGAAGAGGAATTGTAGATACCAGGCGTACCAATCGAGATATTGTTCGCACCTGCAACACCCGTGAGGCTTTGGCCGATAAGAATCTGGGAGTCGAGAGGACCTCCTCCAAAATTCGCAACCGTTGTATTGTTGCCAATTGCAATTGTAGAGCCTCTGGAGCTGTTGGACGCAGAAAATGTACCAATGGCAATCAACCCGGAGTGGTACTCACCCGTTACTGCTACAGCCGCAGCCTTGCCTATTGCAATAACACTACCAATAACACTAGAGGAACTACCTGCGAAGTTGCCCCATTCTGGTGCCGAGCTGTACCCAATGAGTACATCCTCATTACTCTTTTTCTTCGCACCAGCAGCAGCGACCGATTGGCCAACATAGACGCCACCTAGACCGGCGCTGAGACTATTGTCTGCAAGAAGCGCACCTTCTCCGATGATGACCGTGTTTTTATAACCTCTAGTGTTATCTCTAAGCGCTCCCCGTCCCATAATAACACTGTTATGGAGTACAGAGAACTCATCCGTCGAACCCGCAGCACCCTGACCAACGACTACGCTGCCGATCATTCCTCCGGCCGTAGCCGCTCCATCGCCAATGACAGCGTTGTCGGTTACAACTCCGGTACCAGACATAGCAAAATGTCCAACCACTGAGTTGTTCCTTCCAGTGGTGGAGGAACCAGAGCTATCACCAATAATGGTGTTATTGTCTCCAATACCTGCGAGAGGTGGTGTGCCTTGCCCGATAATTGTGTTGGCGTTAGCAGCCGTGTCTAATTTAATGCTCGGAAGATCTATTGTTATTGTATTACCAGTAAGATCTGATGTAATAGTTTCTACACTTGTTAGACCTCCTGCTGTAGCATTAACATTTTCAATACCACCTCCTCCAACAACTAAATCCACGTCATTTTGATTGGTAAATATTAGATACCCATCAGAGTGAACCCAAAGCAATCCCTCTGTTCCACCAGCTCCCGCTGGTGAGTACGGAGCCGTTGCCTGCTCGGACAGAACTAAACCAGTAGGATCAATTAGCCCATCAACAGTTAATTTTCCAGTAATACTTAAATCTCCGATAACAGATGCATCACCATCTAGAGATATCTGCCCCCTTGTTCCAGTAGCAGATCCAACTCTTAAAGTAATGTTATCTGAATTTCCAGCACCATTATCTAGTGTTGATATTATTAATGGATTCCCTAATGAATTTATTATCTCATCACCTGCGGATAATACAATATCACGTCCGCCTGTTACATTACCTAGTGTAAGAGTATCTGCTAGTGTTTGTATTCCTCCTGGAGGAGCTGTAGCAACTGTGAATGTGTGATAATAAAACTCTACTATATCGGCTATTACTAAATCAGTATCATTATATGTAACTGACGTTCCTACTTGTGTATAATCAACATCGTTCTCCTGCTTTAATCCATTAATAAACATTTGAACATACCCATCAGAAACGGGTATCTCTGATATGACAAATGCTTGCTGTCCGTTAATGGTTACAGGGATAGTTTCCTGTTCTAAACCTAAAGCCCCTGTACCATCTATAGTAACGTTAACTATACCTGCTCCGCCTGAGGTTGCTGCAACACCAGCTCCTGTAAAGTTTAGAAATGATGTGTCAGTATCAATATCAACACCCTCATCTTGAACAGTTATTGATCCAGTGCCACCTGGCAGTATAATTCCACTTACAAGATACCAAAACTCAACAACGTCTAGTACTGTTAATGAATAATATGCACTTGATAGGTATGATACAGAAGTTCCAGAAACTGTGTAATCAGATCCATATTGTTGTTTAATACCATTTACAAACATCTCAACAGCTGTAGAATCAGCCGGAGTATCAGATAAGGTAAATGCAGTCTGATCTAGTACTGTAACAGCAATAGTTTCCTGAACCTGGCTAGAAGCACCTAATTCAGACGTTATAGTTACATTGCCTAAACCATCTGATGTTGCCGTGATACCTGTACCAACAAAATCAAGAGAAGTTGCTGCAGATTCAATTACCACACCTTCTTCTAATATGGTTTGGATCCCACCACCACCACCACTGCCAATTAGTGCTTCAAGGGCATCTAAACGGGCTCTAACAGTTGTGTATACGCCGGATGGGTTGATACCAAGCTCGGATTCAATCGCAAGTATTGCCTCTCTCTGCCTATTAACAACTTCGGCTTTAACAGGAGTTTGACCATCTACGGTAATTGGTAGCTGATTGGATGAATCAATTGCGCAGGGATAAGCAGTAAAACTGAATCCTGGTTGTACGTTACAAGGTATAGCCATTTATATTCCGGTGAAATAACAATTAAAGCAAATTTAAAGGTACTTTTTCAATTATATTCCAGAATATGCACAAACAAAAACCCCTGAGATTATTAGTCCCAAGGGTTATTGATTTTTTTTGTTGACTTTTTATTCAGACACGAAAAATAGTATTAATTTGCGTTTTCCTTACGGAAGATGGTGTAATCTTATAGAAAAACGCTCCCTTATCTCCCTTGCGGTTCAGAGCTGAAGCTGAAGCGCACTCAACTGCAAATCCGCCAAACTGTACCTTCCTGAGGTCACGAACTCGTGCTGCCGCTGAAGTAATGGTTCTTTCAAGATCTTTCCTTGAAACCCAGGCTCCATTGGCTCCTAGAAGTCGAAATGCAACTTTTTGAGTATTATTTGTTAGGGTACGACGGTTAATGCTCTGTAATTCTGACTTAATATTCATTTTATTCTCCAATTTCATTGCCCTCTGGCTTATGATTGGATGTATAATAACCAGGGCGACTCGACGTTTTATTTTGCACGTCTCTTCTTTTTAGTTAGATCATTACTTTCATCTAAAGATTCTTCAACTATAGAATCTTCTTGTGGAAAAACATCTCTAAACAAAGCCACAATTTCCTCTTCCGTTACCATGGCGGTATTAATTACACTTTCTCTTCTAGTCCCATCAGAATTATAATGATCACAACCAATTGCCATGCCAATTTTTCCAGACTCTTCTTTTTTTGCAGAAATAAATCCACCTTCAATTTTAATTCTACTCATTCTGTCCCCGTATAATGTAATGCATCCATTCCATGGTCCGTAATAATATGAGCCTTACCTGACCCATCCAGTGTAATGGAGTGCTCATAGTGACAGCCAATATCATTACCAGCTATGGTCCATTTATCTTTTAAGATCCTAGTTTTAGATGATCCACCCATAATCAACATTGGTTCAATAGCAATGCTCATCCAGTTTTGAATTCTTGGTCCCTCATTGCTACGAGCTTTATTTGCAACGAATGGCGCACCGTGTGGTTGATCGTAATTAATACCATGACCGCCATAATCAGTAACTATTCCCATGCCATGGCCACTTGCTGTGCGATATATTGCAGAGCCAATGGCTCCTAGACGGTTCCCCACTTTAAAAGCCTCTATACCGGACATGAGAGAGTCCTGACATAGTTTTAACATTTCAATATGCCCTTCTTTTGGCTTTCCATGAATGACTGTAAAAGCAGCATCAGCAATAGCTCCTTCAAATGTAGCCCCAAGATCCAGCGAAACAACGTCACCATCTTGGAGTATATAATCAGTAGGAATACCATGTACCAAATTTTTATTAACGGAAAGGCAGACTGCACCTGGAAAGCCATTATAATTTAGAAAGGTTGGAGTGCAGTCATGGTCCCTCAGTATATCAAGAGACCATTGCTCAATGTCTTTAAGGGACATTCCGGAGGAAGATGTAACGGTTTTAGCAAAGTGTTGAAGGCACGCAGACACAGCTTCACCAGATACTTTCTGACGCTTAAGCCATTGGGCATCTTTTAAAACTATAAGTTCTGAGTGCTCATTAAGCATTTATTTCGCCTTCTTTCTGTTAGCTATTTTAGATTTTTCTTCAGCAACACGTCTGGCAACTAGTGCATCATCGTCATCACTTGAAAGATTCTCTGCTTCTCCTTTAGATGGTTTAGTAATTTTATCCTTAACCTCTTTATTTTCACTGAAATCTAGACTGCCCTGTTCTGGATTTTTCATAAGAATACTTTCATCGCTCTCAAGTGTTACCCCGGTCACTATTTCACCTGCAGTCCCATTAGTAGTCTTAGCAGCATTAACCTCCTTAGACTTAGCAGTCTCAGGGTTTACAATTGAATCCAAATCAAAATCGATAATAGAGGCCGCAAGAAATTTATCAATTTCTTGAATCTTAGCTGATACTTCCCTATACGTTTCCTTCTTGAAAATATTTCTATCTTCACGAACGGTGAATACATAATTTCTTAACGCTATAAGCGCAGCAATGTCTTGTACATTCATTCAGCCACACTCTCTGTTTCTACTACCGGAGATCCCTCTAGAGAATCATCTGGAGCACGAGTAATGGTGCCAGTAGCATCATCAATTCTATCCCGTGGAGACAGTCCATTCTTCATGAAAACATGTTGAACGGTAACAGTGTGATTAAGCGCTGCGTTCTCTGCTTCAAGTTGCGCTAACTTTGAAACTTGCAAGGTAGCATTGCGCTTTTGTGCAGCCTCAAGGATTGCCGTTAACTCTTCTTGTGTAATTTTATCATCGCCCATTTTATTTTCCCTCTTCTTCATCGTCTTCAAATATGCTTGAACACGTAATCATCATTTCATAAAAAGTACGCCGAGATGCTCGGCGCGCTTGTGGATCTTTTCTTAGGACAGTCCTGGGTTTTAACCATTCGGCAATAATCTCATCACCAACGTATATTTCGTACCCACGATCTCCATCATGTATTATATCAATATCATACGTTCCTAAAAGTTTTCTTAGCTTTATTTTCGCTTCAACGTCCAGCTTGGCGTCCTCTTCCCAGATATTATCCAGGTCAAGCTCCATGCTTACCAGAACTCCTCTAATAAAGTCATTTAACTCATCCTCCTCCGCTTGAGCTGCATCTTCTTTATTTATGTAAATTGAATATTCCACTATCGTTTTCCAGATACTTTTTTAGATCTCTTTTAGCCATTACCAGAACCTTTTGACAATCCTTCTTTGATATTTTCAGCTCGTCACAAATTTTAGAAATAGATGATGAACCATGAGCATTTCCTCCAACTTCAAAAAACATCTCCACGACCCTTCTCTGCAGGGTTGGCAACTTGGCTATTGCTGTATGAACCCGAGTATCACTCTCTGAAATCTCAATAGACTCTAGGGCTGATTTTCCCTCATCAATTATTATAGGCAGCTGAGAAACCTTGTATGGAAGAATGATTTTAGTCTTCTTTATGGGAATTTTTATTATCGAATGTCGGTTGGCTTCCCTAGAAACCTTAGTTCCAACATAATGATTGGCCCACCAAAACCAACAACCTCTTCCTACCTTATAGGAATTGAGAGCTAGTATGAGAGCAACCCTGCCATCTTGCAATAAGTCTTCATAGTTAGAAAAGGACCTGTATTTTCTAACTTTATATTTAACAATATAATCAAAGGTTTCAGTGCATAATAATTTGCATCTATTATATTTATAATGGACCATTTTAGACTTAGATTTTTTAATTTTAATTTTATTTCTAAGCCCTACGAATTCACTTAAAAGTTCTTCTGCTTCGTCTAAAGTAATATTACTCATTTACACCCTTTTACCCATTAACCCTTTAACTCTTCCAATTCTTCTACGAGAGATATTAGAGCGAAGGTTCTTATCTCTTCATCTTTTACATTAATAACAGATCGGATCCTCTCGATAAGATTATTTAATTTATCATCAGATAACTCAATCATTTTGCTACCTTATTCCTTTCGTCATCAAAATCTCCCAAACACTAATAAGATAACTAATTGGCTATTATTCGAGAAAGAGAGCCAATTAGTTACCTTTAATTTTTCTTATAAATTTATACCATTTATACCATTTATACCATTTATACCATTTATTTTATACCATTTATTTTTATAAAAGACTCGCGAGTGGACCGTGCAATTACGTACACGCCAGTGTAGCTGCCGGTCGTTGTCACCTTCATACCCATACTGATGTAATTATTTCCTTTCTCTCGACTAACTTCTTCCCTGTGATAGAAATAAAACTATCATCGTCAGCGGAGTGCTGGAAAGTGATTGCGATATATGATTTCGTCTGAGCGTGCAAATATATAGATGTATAGTACCGGTATTTGTCCCGGTCTGTCTTAGAGATCTCTTCAAACTGAGTAATATGCCTCAGCCCCAGCGCGTCTCCGTTTTTATCGTTTAATACATCGAGACAATATTGCAACTTGTTTTTATTTATTTCCGTTAAACCCATATCTTTTCCTTCTTATTGTTCTTTTTTAAATTTATCATCAGCCAACTGTTGTTTGTGAAATTTTTCCTCACCCACCAGGTTTGCTAAAATATTAGGCGATTTAGATGCCTCTTGTTTTAATTTTATGACATCTTCTTTTATTTTGACTTTTAAATCATCGCTAGATAGTTCTACGGAGCCGTGAACGGCGGATATTAGCTTACCTATCTCAGTATGTCCGCACACGGGACACGCTGAAGGGCCCGGATCTGCTAGTTTATGGAACGTTTCAAAAACGTGCTTACAATCTTCTTTTTTACAACCATAATCATATAAGGGCATCATCTTCCTTTAAGCTAACTCTTTATATTCTAAACCGTCTTCCCAGATAACTCGAACCTTTTGTTTAAATAGCTCGTCTATTATTTAAAAACAATATAAACATTATAAGTATTTTAAGTATTTTATACTGCTATTGTATTATATTCACCACTCATAAACCTATTCACTCTAATGCTCTCAGTATTATATATTTAGAACATTTTATATGCCATATTGTGGATAAGATTAATATCACCAGATATATTTACAATAATCATATTCAAAAGTATAAACTCCGTATTAATTTGGCGCAATTTATGGACCATTATTTGCATCTCTTATCTCCTTTATTAGCTCGGTAATATTTCCTGAAATTTCATCTCCGTTAGATTCATTTTCGAATGGAACGTCATATAATGATGCATTTTCAAAGTTCTTAATCATATGTCCGGTACCCAGAGGCCCCTTCCTATTCTTGATTACGTGATACTTCATATCCGGAAGATTATTTTCATTTAATCGAGTCTCAATCTGTATGCCAATATTAACATGGTGCATGATATGAGATGAACGTCCAATTCTGTGTACGCCGACTTTCTGTGATTCATCCTGTTCACCCTTGGCTTTAGAACCACGCTTGATATCAGTCAACTGAACAGCCGTAACCATTGCTATGTTATAAGCTCTGGAGAACTCGTGAAGAGAGGCTGAAATAGACCCCATCTTTAAATAGTCCTGCTCTTTCGCTTTGGCTGGGTCGTGCATCAACCCCATATAGTCTACGATAACTACATCTGGTCTGAATTGTAGGAGTGCATCCTGAAATCTAAGCTCAACCTCTTCAATTGTTACATTTCTGGGAACATCAACGATGTTAAAATAATGCCCTGCTTTTTGATATTTATCGATAAACTCAAGGCCTTTGTCCATTTTCCGTATCTGCTCTTCAGTAAGAGTGGCGGAATTAATAGATCTTTGAGGGATATCAGCTACTCTAGCTAGGAATCTATCGAAACAATCATCATAAGGCATTTCCAATGAGAAATACAATATATTGTACCCTCTTTCGTACTCATCAACTGGGGTATCAATTTTATTTCCCTGCATCCACATCTGGACGCCCATATTAGAAAGCATCATTGACTTACCAGCATTGGTTTCACCGCCAATGATAATAAGCTCAGCTGGTGAAATACCACCAGTAACAGAGTCAATCATTGAATATCCAGTTAGAATATTTGGACTCTCAATCTCCGTATTCTTCTTAGACTCATACCTCTTTTTGAATTCATCAAGGTAGTCTCCAACAGATTGTTGTATGTGAGTCCTTCCACCATTTACTGATGAAGCCTTCTGGAGTCTAAGGGCAATATCCTTGATAATGGTGTCTGGATCTTCACCAGCTTCCATCTTTTCAGTAACAGAATTATGTATTGACTTTACATAGCGCTTTTTATAACGCTCTTTCATCTCCTGTAAGTCATACTTGTAATCATAAGTATTGTATTCATGATTCTGAATGTCATCCCACAGCTTACCCATATAGATAAGTTTCTCCGGAGATGTTGCATACCTATCGATAAGAGTCCTCTTGGACGGAATCGTTCTGTATGCCTTTATGAATTCAACAATAAACCCAGCATCTTCTCTTGTTTCCTGAGAAAAAAGATCAACGTCGCAATTAAATGCAAAGTCAAGAGCTTTAGTGGCATCAGTTGTAATTACTTTAAGTATATTAAAATCTAAATCGGACATATATTACCTATCTATGATCAACGCCCAGGACCGGTATAAGTTTAATCTTTCTCATAAGTGACTTGAAACTTTGCTTAAGCGCATTATTGAAAAGTTCATCTGGGTTTGTATTGTTAGTGCAAAGTATTACTGGAAGGTTATTTTGTATTCTAGAACGCAAAATAGGCTCCAACATCCTACCGAACAGATCAATAGCGTTGTCAGAGGATCCCATGAATCTAGAGTCAAATTCATCGATAACTAGAAAGTCTATCATTAGAAGGCACTTTCTGGCCGGTGACTTTTCCTCTTTATCATCGGCTGATGAGGAGGCCATGAGGTTAACAATATCAGTCAGGTTTACGTATAGTGCGTTGTACTTGCCGGATTCAACAACCCTCTTCATAATACAAGCAGCAGACATTGTATTATGAGTTGCAATACAGGACCTTGTTACTAGGTATAGATGGGACGAAGAGTCAACGGTGATACATCGCATTGGAACTGGATCGATAGGATCTATTGATTTTATAAATCTATGTGTAGTTCTTGTTTTTTGCTCTTTTTCATGTCTTATATTTTTTAACTTTCTAGTAACCTTGAAAACTTCAATGTCTGTAGTGAACGTTACACGGTAACGATCCCTACATCGCTTACCATTAAGATAGGATTCGTTTCTATTTATTGAACTTTTAATGCCCAAACCCAATGCTAATTCATGAGTTGATTGTGCCAATTCAGGTATCACAGAACAAAACTCCACTCTTCCAGTGTTATAGCGGTATCCATCAGTATCCATTAATCCCTGTAGCAGAGACAGTCTTTGCTCATAAGATGAGTACAGGTAAGATTCAGGAATGTGCTTATTGTTCAAAACACCCAGAGTTTTTAACTTTAAAGTTAACTCACCAATTCTTCCAAATTTTCCATATGGAATAACATTTCCTATTCTATACTTTGAAGATTTTGATGCTTGAGACAACTTTACAACATTGAACTCAGCCCTTTTAATTTCATTATCAGCTGACTCTTTAATAGATGATCCATCTCCAAGCCAGCACCCAAGGGTATATGGGTCTAAAAGCAATTTTACCTCATTATACTCAATGGGTTTACAGCACGGTATAGAATGGTTTGCTATTTTGTGACCATCACCAACCGTTAAAGTGTTTAAAATCTCTCTAGTAGACTTAACAGTTGGCTCTTTTCCATAACGCCTATCATCACTAGTATGAGTAACCCATAGATGATCTATACAGGCATTAATAACGCTGCCATCATCAAAGGTGATCCTATAAGATTCTGGCGAGTAATCTATTGGGTGAAGTTTTGTAACTTTACAGAGCTTACCATTTTCATCAAAAAGAGAGTCTCCCCTTTTTAAATCTTTTAATTTTATAAAGCCATTAGGAGTAGGGAGTTCTGTTTCCAGATCCTGCATTTTTCCCTTTCCATGCCCACCAGCAAAGCAAAATGATTTACCTTCTCTATATGATTGCCTGATGTCCTTCCTATAAAGATCGTAAACATCAAGGAGGGATTGATCTCCCTCGAATTTATCCATTTCTCTCCACCAGTAATCAACGGGAATATTCGCCCCCGCATACCTATTGATTACCTCAATCAGCTTCGCCCCTTCTGGAGAAAGCTTTCCTGTTTTAAAATCTAGATGAACATTGTTTATATCTTCAATTGCCTCATTGATTTTTTTTGAGGGAATTGAGGAGAACGGATTTGTGCCCGAGTATTGTATCGTTGTCATTTGTGACACCATTTGGAGAGAATGTTGTAAGCTTCTGCCTTACTCTTTTAAGCTCTTCTTCAGCGCGTAATTTGTGAAGCTCTAATAAATGGAGTCCACGGTCCACAGGATCTCGACGGTATTCCGTTGGTTCTAGAGGTTTTTCTACGTACACCTCAGATACTGGACTCTGATCATTTTTCTCAACAAGAATTCTGTAAGCAAAAATATCTGAAGGATCATTTATTATAGTGAAGGCACCGGAATCAAATGATCGTAGAACAACTTTATCTCCCCACTCAAATACAAACCCGGAGTCGGAAAATGAGTTATTCAAATATACGTGAACGAATTGTCCCTTTTTAGGAATCATTCTAGCGAATCCAGTGTTGATGTGTTAAATCCTGCCGAACCAATTTGCTTAAGTAGAGTTAAGTAAGGCTTGTATGCTTTGTTGTCAGGATTGGATTCAATTGCCTTTTTAACGAAAGCTAAATCACCATAGGTAACAATATCATCAAGACCCATAGACGCTGCTACCTTCTCAATATCCGGAGGGAGCTGAGAAGATCTGGTAATCTTCATAGCTCTTTTGTATTTAGCCTTGAATTCTCTAACGAGCTTTGGTGCAAAGAAAAATGCAAGAGTTTCAACGGGAATTTTTTTAGGTATAATAACCTTATCAAAAGACCAGTCAATAAAATCCTTAACCATAACCATACTTGGCTCATCACCGCCAAGTAGAGTCATCATTCTTTTAGTACAATATATCTCAGAGCACTTTGTTGGTGGTCCCGAATAAGAGAGTGAGAAATCTATATCGAAATGATCGGTATATCGCTTGAAAACATGAGCAAGAGCCTGATCTGGGCCCCAATCTTTAACGGGAACCTTTTCATAAACTTCCAGCCTCTCTTTAAACTTACGCCAAGAAGAATTAGGAGATCCGTCCTTCTTCAAACCGGAGGGCTTTTTAACTTTGTCAGGGACTAGGCTTATGGTTCTTGTTTTTCTTCTGGCCATGATACTTCGAATTCTTCTCGTAAGATGTCTCTTCTAATTATGGAGTGATCGTATAAATATGGTGCTTGATCGGCAAAATCGATAACTGGGGCAATTACTTTATCTTTATAGGTTCTAATTACACGCCCAACTCTTTGAAGGGCTCGCACAGAAGATTTTCCGCCTCCGCCAATAACTAGTGCGGATAAGGATGGAAGGTCTACGCCAATATCAAATATTTTAGAAGCAACAATACAATCGATCTCTCCGGATTCTAATTGTCTACACACCTCTTTCCTCACATCAATTTTGTCATCACCAGAAAGAATCCCGCATCTTACATTTTCGGAGATCATTTCTTGGAGACGTTTACCGTGAGCTTTGGTGTGAAATAAGACCAACGTCTTGAAGCCCTGCTCGACTAATTTAGTTGCAGCCACCATGATCATTTCATTTCGCTCTTTATTTACGGTCACATAATCCTTGTACACCGTTTTGTATTTGGCACTTGCTTTTCCTCTAAAATGAGGAACGGACAAAAATCTAATTACAGGCCTTACCAAGTAGTCTCTTTCAATCAAATACTTCGCTGAAATATCTACAACTTTTCTACCCAGAACGGATTCTATGAGAATATCTGCCCCATCATCTCTCCAGGGAGACGCAGACATTCCATAGAAATGCTCAGCTTTTACGTTCACAGCAATTTCCTGTACAGTTTCACACGCAGCAAGATGGCACTCATCTAAAATGTGAACCCTAGTTTCTAGGAGCATTTTTTTAATATCTCGCCGCTTTTCTTTTGCAATTTCCTTTTCTTTAGAGACTTCATCGTCTAAAGTTTTTGTAGATTTAAATCCGAGACATTTTCCTACAGACCAAATTGTAGCAACGTTTATTCTTTTAATCTCACACTTACCATCGCCAATTATTCCAATCTCCTCATCGAATAAAGAGTCAAATAACTTATGGATTTGATAAAGAAGGTCTTTTCCAATAACGTAGATTATTGTTGATTTTCCAAGTTTTGCTGTGAGCAATGCTGCAACAATAGTATTGTGATTTACAAAGCCTTGAGATATAAATGAGTGAGTTTTTGGAACTACAAAATCATAGTTATCCGTTTTTGTCTCTATAATGCTTGATATTTTATCAAAAAATATCCCATCTATACTTTGTAATATTTTTCTAGCATGATTTGTGTTTAAATTTTCACTAATCATCCATTTTAAAATTATTTCTAAATTGATCTTAGTAGGGTTTATCCATGATTCATCATCAACCCATGACCTAATCGTACTCCAGTTGATAGGGCATGTGTCGAATCTAGATCTTGATATCTTATTAAATAAAGACTTTAAATTTTTTGACTGATTGGGAATGAAATTATTTTCATTTGTTATAATTTTGCATTTTAAACATCCTTGTAGCCTTTTATACTTCACACCTTTTGGGTCCAAACCGATGTTTTTATTAAAAGAATCAATTGAAGATCTGTATATCGTTAATGTGTGTGAATATTCATGGGTTGTTTTCCTTACTCTTCTTGAAGCTATAATTCCAAAATTTAATAAAATCAAATGTAACTGGTCTATAGCTTTTTTACTAGATAAACCTATACATATAGTTGGCTCTGACTTTTCCGAACCTATCCAGCCATCTGTTTCATACAGTCCACGTATAAACATAGCCAGCGGCTCTTTCTTTAGAGATCTAATGCTTTTTGGTATTGTTTTTGATATGGATTTTTTATACCCAAACCCAAGATCTTTTAATCTTCCCCTGTACTCCTTACTATGTACGTCAATATTAAAAGCTTTACTAGGAGTTTTTCTTATTAAGAATTTTTGTCCAATTTTGTTTAGGTATTCTTTTGAAAAATCAAGTATATGACTATCCATATTTGTAAATTTAACTGAAAATTTTGAAGTTAAAGATCCCCCTCCAAACAATAAACCGTACCAATAAGCCTCATCAAGCCCCATACTTCCAGGCCCAAATATTTCATTTCCATAGGAAATGGCAGCGTAATCTCCGATTTCAAGATTTTTATATTTTTTCCATTCAACATCTCCATGTTCACTCATTACCTGAATCTTATGTTCTGGTGTAGCGGTATTTTCAAAACCATAAGATGTAATTACTCTTCTAGAAACTCCATATCCATCATGGTAAATCATTGAAGTTTTCTCAACGCCTCCAAATTTTTTAGATGTTCCAACTTCAATTTCGCTATCACAAAGCTCCTGATCGCTTAATTTTATATCCCCCAATAGCTCTTCATATGTTAGTAATCCGTGCTCAGTAACTATTAACGAATCTTTGCAGCTGCATTTTCCGCCACCGGTTGCTATTCTAATGATTCCTCGATTTACCTCCGCTGCCTTTTCAACAGCATCTACTTGATAGTTTCTAGGAATTTTTCCCTGTGATTTTAACACGGGCATAATATCTATCGGTGAAGAGTTAGAAATAAGCTTCCTTCTATCTATAATATCAAGATCTATTCCACGCATCTCATAAAACTCAACAACCTTGTCGAGTAATCCTATAGGAAATCGCATGTTGCCCTGAAGGAGCTGTTTTCTTCCATCCCACTTTATCAACTCACCTCTTGAATTAATGGTACCTTCAGTAGCATATTTAGAATGCTGAGCGCCCTGAATTACATAGGAAAGTTGATAATTTAAAGCATCTTTCACTTCCTCCGAGTATTCATTTAATAGCTGGCAGGAATTGTCGTATCGTACTAATTTAGTCATGATCTTTCACCATTTTAGATATAAGAGCATTAATATGTGCCGCATAAACTCTACACCTAGTCCTAAATACATCAGTTCCTATTAGGCCGGATGGTAACATGTTAACATCTTCACCCTTTGCAAGTCTCTCAAGATGGGGAACCATTATGGATGTTCCACGTAATTCATATGGAGACATTTTGATTGCCGCATGATAGGTACGGTTTAGTGGAATATTCTTGCCCATCCTGATAAGTTGAACAATTCGCTTATCAAATTTCTCTCTAGTCTCTATGTCTGAAGGGTCATTTGATGTACATATTCTTCTTATATTCTCATCTGGCCTTAACTTCATAGTCCTATCTGATAAATTTACAGATGTCTTTCCAAGGGTAGCATCGCTTTTATTAACCATAACGTAGTCCGGATTTAATACAGCAAATTCTCCAGAGCCCATTTCATCACTAACGAATACTTCTCCACATACAAATAGCTGCGTTAACATTGAATCAATCAAGGTCAGATCAATGTCTTCATTTATATGCTTCAACGTTCCAGTTTTGTACTCCTCTATCTGTGCATTGATGCTTGGATTTAGTGCATAGAAAGATCTGCACCATGCATTTATCGTAGCCCTATCTTTTGGTATTTTAATTGTCTCATCTAATTTTATTTTTTTCATTATTCACCTACTTTTAGCGTGTAAATTGGTCTGAGCATCCAGAATCCTATAAGGGTGAATGTTGAGACCAGAAGAAAAGGCCGGATGACCCGGCCCTTTATTATTTTCGTCTGTCGATTGCTTTTTTATGAAGCTTACCGAACCCAGCCTTAGAAGTTTTCTTAGCCTTAATACGCTTTTTAATTCGTTCAGCTTCTGAAATATCTTCTTCCCCATCATCTAGATTTAGAGAGAGACTTCTATTCTCATCCTTAGCCTCAGCTTGAGCCATTCTTTCCTTGGCTTCCTTCTGTAGCTGATCGACACGTTCCTGAGGTAATCCAAGTCCAGAGAACATGGAATACACCTTAACTACATCCTCATTTGATTCGATAGTGTAGATGCCTTTAAATACGCCCAGGGGGGTACCACAGGCGTCATTCACCATAGACATGGCATAGTTGGTAGAGGATTGTGGAATCTTATCCCAGACGCGCTGGGGGGCAGCAAATATAATACCTGCATAGCGTGTCTGCTTGAGGTTAAAACCGCCCGCCAAAAGGGCTCCATCGAGGTTGTCAATGATAGCATCAGCAAGTGCATCTTCATCCTCATAGTTGGGAACGTCCATACAGCCATAGGTTGTGAGACCTTGACCATCAGTGAATAGCTTTCCGAACTCTGTGGAGTCCAAACCCTTAACCGCAGATGGCTGTGCTGAAAGAGAGTTGAACGCATTAATTGGGTCAACAATCGCCTTATTGGAAATTCCGAAAAAGGAGAGCTGAGAAACATCAGCGTAGATGGATTCAATCCTTGCATTATCAACAACGATAAGGTTATCAATAACTCTATTCTGAGCCATTTTCGTGAATTTAGAAAGGGTAACTAAAGCGTTGTGTTTCGTCTGAGCATCGTCAGATGATTGCGGAAGAACAGTAACAACTACAACTGGACACTCCATGGCTGATAGTATATCAACAATGACTTCAGCTGAACCAGCACCAGAACCACCTCCGAGGGATGTACAGAACAAAAGCATCTGATTGTGTGAAAGCTTCTCGTTAACAATTTCATTGATGGCATCTCTATGTGTCTCCGCCGCCGAATGTCCAATTTCCAAATCCTTTGCTGCCCCGCCCAAACCATGGTCCAGAAGGAGCTTGGAAGATTCTGGAACTTTAATAAACTTAAGATCCTGTGGTGCTGTATTTACAACCACAGTATCATATCCGAGAGAATAAAATGTCTCAGCAATACGTGAGCCAGCTTGACCGGAACCAATAACGCCAATAGAGATTGAGCGCGTTTTTTCTTCAACTATTTTTGGTGGCACTCCTTCCCCTTGTGCATCCCTAGCATTCTCTACATCCTTTGTATTTTCTTGAGCAGCCTCCTTAGCTGCTTCTTTCCTAGCTTTCTTAGCCTTTAAACGCGCCATGATCTCATCATCTTGCGCATCTTGCGTTTTTACCTCTTCGCTTGAAACATCATCCACAATATTACCCCTCTCAATATCTTCTTTAGTAGTTTTAACACTCATAATAATCCTAAAACATTATTTAGTAAGCACTAATATATCAACTCATCTAGGAGTTATTACTCGACATTCTAAAAAACCATTGGTTGTTTAAATACCATTGTGCAGTTTGAGCAATACCATCATTAAACTTATATTCAGGCACCCATCCTAGTGCTTTTAATTTATCAGAATTAATAGAGTGCCTAAAATCATGACCAGGCCTATCCTTAACAAACTCAATTAAATCATGACCTTTATTTAAAGTATTACAAACTCTTTGAAACACTTCAACATTAGGAAGCTCTTGACTGGCGGAGATATCATAAGTGGTATTAATATCACCATCGTTTATTATCTTCATGATTGCTGCGCAGTTGTCAAACACATGCATCCAGTCTCTGATTTGCAATCCCTGTCCGTATACGGTAACCTTCTCATCGGAAAGGATTTTCATTATCATCTTTGGTAGAAATTTCTCTGGATCCTGCCATGGTCCATAGTTATTACATGAGCGAGTGATGACGTACTGTAATCCATGAGTTTCGTGCGCAGCTTTAACCAAAAGCTCGGCAGAAGCTTTGGACGCAGCATATGGGTTCCTTGGATTCATTGGAGAATCTTCAGTCCACGCATCAGATGACTCATCAGTCAAATGCCCGTACACCTCATCGGTTGATATATGGATAAGTTTTTCAACTTCCCACTTCAAGCACGCATCAATAATAACCTGAGTACCAAGCACATTGGATGTGATGAATGGCACTGCATTATCAATAGATGAATCTACGAATGACTCAGCAGCTCCATGAATTACGATATCAGGGCGCTCCATCTCAAAAACAGTGTTAACAAAGTGAGGGTGAGATACATCTCCGGGATAGAATTTATGGTTCTTATTCACGTACATATTATGTATGGCGTGATTCTTACGAACCGAATCTATTGATACGAAAGTGTAATCCTGCTTTGTATGGAAAGCCCGGCGGATAAAGTTGCTAAAAATGAACCCACCTGTTCCTGTAATCAAAACCTTACGTTTTTGCGTCATTAAATAATTCTCCTTTATACTCTAGTACTTTATTTTTACTCAAGAGAATTTCCTAGATGGTCAATTTTTAATTTAGAATATGAAAGGTTAAGGGCGTTCTTTTTTTCCTGAAATACTCTTCTAGCTGCCAATAGCTTAACGTAAGCCTTAGCGGTCGCCTCTTCCTCAACAGCTACATTAGAATTTACTCCATCTACTTTTCTCAAGATAGCATCACGAACCTCTCGGGAATCTCCTTCCGGAAACCAGTTGTCAACATTTGATGTATTCGTAAATGTAAGCTTAGGCTCATTGGTGTTTTCATTAGAGCTAGAAGTGATTGTTAAATCACCATTCTCTTCTGGAGTAATTGACTTCTTGTTAAGAGCTGTAACGTTTACATTTTTACTCATAACGGCTGAATTGTGATAATTCTCACCAGTCTTAACTCTAAACTCCCCTAGAGCATGCTCCCCTACTAGGCCATCAGTTATTTTAGAAGCAGACTCTGACATGTGAATTTCTTTATCTACATGGGCGGTAGCTGACTTCACTTTCTGCCCATTACGAATAACGGAGTTTCCTCTTCTGGAGGCGGTAGCTGACTTCACTTTCTGCCCATTACGAATAACGGAGTTTCCTCTTCTGGAAATGTCGGATTCCTTAGTAACCGCAGAGATATATTTATTAAAATAATTCATGGCTTTTCTCACCTCCTCAATATTAAAGTCAAAGACATTGCCATTACTGCTTGACTTATCCGTCACTCCGCTTACAGCCTGGGATTTTTTATTCATATTTTCATATCGAAGTGATTTGCGATACTGGCGATGAGACTCGGCCCATTCTAGACCGTGAAGCTCTGAGAATGGATCAAGCGCACCATCCTTTATTAATGATTTTAAGTGATTAGACATTGCGGGGGTTACCGATTTTTTATCAGCCCTTTCACGCCACTTGTCGTAACGAACCCTCTTTCCGTCTTCATCACTTTGAAGCCTATAAAGTGTGAGATTTTCGCTATTAAGTTCTGACTCATCTATTTTAATTATTTCCAGGATGCGCGCATTTTCCTCTTCAATAGACTTTCTGCAACTTTTAACTATTATACTCTGGCTTTCTTTAAACCTTAAGTCATCATTCCACTCTTCACGCTTAACTATTTCGTCAAGTTTAGCAATAGCATCATCAACGACACTTACAGGAATTTCATCCTTTTTGAGATGAGATGTAACGACATTTTTAACGGACCCATCAAGCTTAGATAGGGTAAGTCTCTTTGAGGACTCTTCCTTCAACTTGTCACGGGCCTCTTTCCCCAGGTTCTTTTCGAACCTTTCATTGAATCTAGCCACTTTCTCTTCCTGTATGGATACATCTGGGTCTCTCGCGCTGAAAGCTCTCTTTATATTAAAGATTAACCTATCACCGCTAACTCTCGGCCTACCCGCTAAGCAAACCCATTCGCCAATTTCAAAGAGAGACTTCATCCAGTTATAATTTTCCTTCTCAACATCCCTACTAAAAAAGGCATCTACTTTATGAACACCATCCTTATCGCAAATAGTTACATGTCGCATCTTTTCTGTCAGTGATCCACGCGCCCCTGTAACTCTGCCCCTTATAATAAATTCATTTTGAGCAAACTTATCTATAGCGTCGGGAGAATACCCACCCCCTTCTTGAACCGCTGGTGCGAGATAGTCAAGAAATGGCTTTACTTTATCAAAACCAATTACAGTATCCGTCTTATAGATGGACCTTCCAGATTCCCCAGGAACATCAGCAAGTTCAAAAGCCTTAAAATCTACAGATACATCATTATCAAGGTCTTCCTTCCTCATATTATTAATCTGTCGAGCCCTAGCTTCAATTTTATCTTTAGATATACACTTAAACTGCTCTGCCCACAGGTTGGCTTGAGAACCAATTTCCTGTGTTCCAAGTGGTTCTGGATTTAGATTTGGCTCAAGATCAAAAACCTTCCTAAAATCACCGCCTTTCCATGCTGCAAGCATATCCTCAGAAATATCAAACTCTTTATCACCAAACTCATTATTAAATGTATTTGCCATGTCAATATTTCCACAAGATCTAATCTCTAAACACAGGGCCCCAATCGAGCTAGGATCTTCTTTATTTCGAAGAAGGTAATATACATCACTTATGGATGATTCACCTATTAAATTACCCCCACTCTTTTTATAAGTCTTTGCCCAATGAATGGCTCTCAAAGAATTAGTTATAACCTGATCTATAAAATTCTCATCATTGTTTTCAATACCTTTTTTAATAAGTTTTGAAATGTGATCTTTTTCACAATCATGAATGTAAGCATAATCTGTAATAGTAAAAGCCTTAGAGAGTCTAGGCATTATTGTTGCCGTATCTTTCCAGGTGCCATCAGACCTTCTAAAGGTACATTTATCAGTTATTGGTTGTGGTTCTGGAAAAACATCTTTAACAGTCAAGTTTTCAACGACCTTTTTGAGATTTTTAATGTAATTAGGCGTTAAGGGTGGGGCAACCTCAGGGTGATCTTTTTTAATACTAAGCATCATTCTCAAGTATCTATTTGCATACCCAGGATCAGCAGCACCATTAGTGGCCTTCATAACCTGTCCGATAAAGAATCCAGCCAAAGAGGAGCCTGCTCTATTAAATCCATCAGCCTGCTTTGGGTTATTTTCAATTAGCTCAAGGATAGTCCTTTCAGTTAAAAGTTTAACCTCTGTTTCGCTTAATTTAACGCCAACATCTGAATCGTTTATATTTATTGAAATTTTACCCATTGCACTTTTCTCCTATGTACCAATCTATAGTTTTATTAAGACCGTCTCTAAGCTTTGTTTTAGCCTTAAATCCAAGAAGCTCCTCGGCTCTTGAAACGTCAAGCATTCTCTTTGGCTGACCGTCTGGCTTAGTATCGTCCCAAAGAATATCACCTTCGTATCCTATTATATCGGCTATCTCATTAGAAAGAGACTTAATTGAGATATCTATCCCAGTCCCAAGGTTGATTGGTTTCTGAGAGCTAAAACCCGTCAAGACCGAGTAGGTAATGGCCTCAGCTGCATCTCCTGCGTAAAGAAACTCTCTCGTAGCCGACCCGGTTCCCCAACATGTTACGGAGGGATCATTATTTACCTTCGCTGTATGAAACTTACGAATTAAGGCTGGTATCACATGTGAGTTCTCCAAATCAAAATGGTCACACTGTCCCACCCAGCAAGGTTTATTATTGCGCTCGGCATAAACAATATGATTGTTACCTGCCGTTACACAGAAAACCTCTTCCTCTTCATCAAGCTCTTCAACCTCAATATCTCTATACTTTACAGAGTTTTTCTTAGAAGATCTTAGAGGTATTCTCCAGCAATCATTTTCATCTAAGTATACCTTGCCAAGGGTACGCCCAGTAAGCATTGTTAAAATTAGAAATTGATCTTTTAGAGTAACAGACTTGGTTGTATACCTAGAACCATCAGCGTCACCATCACCCTTCATTAATGCATCAAAAAGAACCTCCAAAAGTTCTGGAGTTGATGATTCCATCATAAAATCCGGAATCTTTTTTTGATCATTTCCTCTACCGATGTGGGTTTCGATAAAAGACTTCCAAAGTTTTGATGAGAAATAAAACCTATGATCATCAAATGAAAATTCTATCCCCATTCTTGTTAAAAGGGCCTCAATTTGACCTCTATGATAATGGTTCTTCAATGACTGGGATATGCTAATCTGATTAGCTGCATCAACAATTGACCCCTCAGACATATACCACCCTATAAATTCATATAAATCATAAGAATCATACTCTAGTGGAACACATTTAGAAGCCGAATGTTTATAGCCCCTAGCCTTTACATCTTTGATTTCAACATCATCCGTTATGATGTCTTCAAACAATGATATTTTAGATCTGGCAATCTTATTGGTGCTTAATCCATTAGCCGTTGCAAATCTAATCATCCCATAAGGGCTTCCAGCTCTTGGTATAAACCATTCAGCCTTACGCTTAATGAAAGTCTTGTTTGTCTTGTAATAAATCTTATGCTCTGGTGTAACTCTAAGATCTATTACTGAGCCTTTGAAGTTAACAAACTTCTTAGACTTTCTCTTTTGAACTGCTATAATCTTCTCTTTTTCAACTTTATGATTTTTTGGGTTAAGAGTCCAAATATCATCACCAACATTGAAATCTGCAACATTTTTCCATCCAACTGGCGTTGCCAGACGGGTATCCTTGGAAAAGCATTCCCCATACATATTTACAGGAATCAGGTGGGCACCCTTGGTTCCGTGCTGGAGCATGAAGGTTTGCTGCATCAGCATCTGCAAACGCTTAGCTGTTCCGTAAGGAGCGTTCGTCTCTTCCGGGTATCCATTCCATATATCCTCCTCTTTAAAGGGCACAGGGCAATGCTTGGGGTACGCACACACAGAACCAAGTGTGTATAAGTACTCAGTATTATACTTTAGTACTGCATCGAATATATTACAGGTCATTTTAGAGTTCAAATGAATAAAATCAGCTGGTGCCTTCTTATTTGCACCAATTCCGCCACAGATGGCCGCCATATGAAGAACCACATCGGGTCTTTCCCGGTTAAAAAGTTCCTTAACAGCATCTAATCTTAATAGGTTGAATTCTTTTGAAGTTGGATAAATAACTTCCACCCCAATTGCTCTCTTAAACTTATCTTTAATATGTTTTCCTAAGAACCCATTACCACCTGTGACTAAAACTCTCTTCATTCATTATCCTTGAGTAATTTTTCTTTCCTTGCTAAGTCAAGATCATACTCAACCATCTCCTCGACAAGTTTATCAAATGAATACTCTGGCTCCCAACCTAATGCTGCCTTAATTTTAGCAGGGTTACACTTCAAATGGTCAACTTCTGATGGTCTTAGATACTTTGGGTCGAACTCAACATGCTTATCAACATCCAACCCAACCTTATCGAATACAAGGTGAAGAAATTCTTTAACAGAATGTGATTCTCCAGACCCAATTGCAAAATCTGCAGGAGAGTCAGCAATTGCCATCATGAATTGAGCCCGAGCTATGTCCTTTGCATGTGACCAATCACGCCTGGCATCAAGATTTCCAAGATAAAGTTTATCCTGAAGACCGTATTTAATCCTGGCTGCTGCCTGGGTAATCTTCTTTGTAACGAACGTGCCTCCACGACGCTCGCTTTCGTGGTTGAAACTAATGCTATTAGACGCATGCATACCATAAGCCTCTCTATAGTTAACCGTAGCCCAATATCCTGCTATCTTAGCAGCTGCATATGGCGACCTAGGGTGAAAGGGGGTGTCTTCATCCTGGGGTGCAGAAGTAGACCCATACAGCTCTGATGTACTAGACTGCACAAACCTTGTGTCCGGTGAATACCTCTTAATAGCATCTAGGCACCTAACAACACCTGTGGCATCAATATCAAATGTATATTCAGGTATCTCAAATGATACTCGAACATGTGACTGTGCTGCCATATTAAAGAATAAATCAGGCTTAGCATCTTGAACTAATGAGATGATAGAGGATGAGTCCGCTAAATCTCCATACACAAGCTCAATGGAGTCATCTACATGAGAGTCTTCTAATATGTGATTAATTCGCTCAGTGTTAAAAACAGAACACCTTCTGCGAAGTCCGTAGACCTTGTACCCTTCTTTTAGAAGAATCTCTGAAAGATAAGAGCCTGTTTGACCTGTTATTCCTGTAATTACTGCTGTCTTCATGTTTTCTCCGTAAAGTTCTCAACTCTTTCTATAACAAGCCTTTCAGAGCCCCAGTCCCTTCCCTCATTTACGACTGTAACTTTGTTTCTCCTATTACTTTCAAGGTGTTTTGTGTTAAGTTTTCTGGCAACTTCCCAGAGTGGATTGTGCCTAACCCTCTTAGGATCCTTGCGATCTTCTGTTGCATGTTCTTGGTGGATTCCTTTAATATCCATTTGATGAACGGGCCTTGCCCCGATAAGGCTTAGCCTATCTGCAAAGTCATCATCATCACCACAAATTCCCCTCATGAACTGCTCATCACAGCCGCCCATATCCATAATGGCTTCTCTTGGGCATGCGGCCCAAAACCAATAGAAATTCTTCACGGTAATATCTGGATAACCGTTCTTTGCTATTGGAAGGGAAAATAGTTTCTTAAAAGAATGGTCCTCCATGTCCGGATTCTTATCCATTAAATTCACGAACTTATTATGTGAAAATTGGACGTGTCCAAAAGCTGATACTCCTATCCTTGCTGTATCATAAGAAATATCAAGAACGTTTTCATCAATCATAATCTCAGGTCCGGCTATGGCAATGACATCACCCTTAGACGATTTGAATCCAACATTGTTTGACAAAGCCGGACCCCAATAAATTGGAAAGTCATTAAGCTTGGAATCCATCTTAATATACTGCCAGTTCAAATCTGAAGCATACTCCCTCAACGTACCAAGAACATCTTCATCAGATGAGTCATCCACAACAACAAGCTCCCAGTCTTCCCTGGACATGTTCTGCTTATTATATTGTTTTAGAGACCTTCGAAATAATTTAGTTCTATTTTTTATTGATATTACTATCGAGACTTTCATTAAAACCCAAGGCTTCGTAGTTCATAATTTTTATGAGCGTACTTCTTTAATATACCCGACATCCTCATAAATTTCAAACATAACTATGACTTTAAATTTATTATTATTCATATCAGGACCCTCACCAATCTGTTTAAGAGAATTATTAAAATCCTCAGATAAATATTCCACTCTTAATATGTAGAAATCTTTTAATATGCTCTTATAATTATTAATGCTTAAATTATTTTAGTCCAAAACTTTATGTAAAAATTTTCCAATTCAAAATCCCTTATACATTGAGAATAATTCATGGAGTTCGCCTTATCATAGGAAAATTTTATGCTATCGACATCTTTACTGACAGCGATGAAGCATGGTACTTACTTACTTACTTACTTACTTACTTACTTACTTACTTACTTACTTTGAACAAATAATGATCGAGGCCTCACCGAAAAGCTCGTGAAACCAATCGGAATCTTGGACTGCAACCGGAACCCATTTCTTCCATGGATTAGTAAACCTGCGGGCAGTATGGTGCTCAATTGTTAACCCAGCATCTTCAGTAATAGACATCCATCTATTATGAGATAAAAATCTTTCATTGCCAAACTCCTGGGTTTTATTCCAGCGCCTACCGTTAGGAACGTCGAACACAATATGCTTTGATATCCTAGACTGCTCCTGAAGGAACGCTATAATCATATCATCGGAGAAGTGCTCAAGGAATCCCTGATGGAATAGAACATCAAACTCATCATCATTGAACTGCTTAAGATCAAGGGAGTTTGCTTGAACGAAATCCATATCAAAAGTTTCATACTTTACAGATGCCGAGTTTACCAGGTCTGGCTCAAGGTCCGACATTGTAACCTTAGCCCCCTTCTTCCTTACCAAATCAGAAACCACCGCTGATGTATATCCAGACCCAGCCGCAATCTCTATAAGCTTGCCATGCTGTGGTGTATACTCATCTATCATCTGAATGTACTTCTTTTGAATTAAAGATGTTCTATAATATGTGAACGGTATCTTTTTGAAAAATTCGTTCCAATCTTGAAAATTTAGTCCTTCCTGCATATCTTCTCCTATGTATATCCTAATAACTTCATGGCCGGAGCTAGGCCACTTTCTAATACCACAACATTACCTGGATTTGCTATAACTCTTGGATACCTATACGATCCAACAACAATTTCCTTCCTGTATTCAGATATCCACTGTGCTTTTGAAATAACAGAACCAGGAAACAGATCTGTCAATACCTGAAATAGTAAGGAAGATCCTATTATAGGCATGCTAAACTGTATTATATTCATCCATTTAATTAAAAATTCAGGACTTACCAACCAGATCCGGTTCCTTTCCAGACCATGTAGACGTGCAAATTATCTTGTCCATTTGACAATTATCCGCATACTCTTTAGCCACTTCAAATAGCTCATCAACTAACCCTTCGCTCAAAGTAATTGGTTTCAATCCGAGAGATTTAAACTTCTCCCTAACAACCCTAAGCTCATTCTCAGCATCTTCGTTTCTTGGATTGTCATAGTACCTAATTTCAGCACCGGTCTTATCAGCAATGAGTTTTGCCAAATCCCTTACGCGATGTGTCTCTGTAACCTGATTGAAAATTTCAACACGTTCTCCCTTAGCTGGTGGGTTTGCGATAGCGAGCATAATGCAATTAACAGTATCTCTGATATTTATGAAAGCTCTAGTTTGACCTCCCGTTCCATGAACGGTTAGAGGATGCTTAACAGCCGCCTGTATGATAAACCTATTGAGAACGGTTCCGTAATCCCCATCATAGCTAAATCTATTTGCCAATCTGGAGTCCAATGATGTTTCATCGGTATTCACTCCCCAAACAATTCCCTGATGAAGATCTGTAATCCTAGTCTCATCATTCTTGTTGTAGTAGTGAAACATTAGAGCATCTAGTGTTTTAGTCATGTGATAAACGGAACCTGCATTAGCTGGGTAAAGAATTTCAACATTCTTTTTTCCCTGAGGGGTATCCACATTAATACTGAGATATCCCTCAGGAATCTTCATGCCAGCAGTTCCATATCCATACACGCCCATAGTTCCAAGGTGAACTAAATGAATATCTAAACCTGACTCAACAATACCTGCAAGAACATTGGATGTAGCAGAAACATTATTGTCTACCGTAAACCTCTTGAACTTTGAATTTTTCATTGAGTACGGAGCGGATCTCTGCTCTGCAAAATGCGCTATTGTTTCAGGCTTCTTATCCTTAATAAGCGCCAAGAACTGATCGTAATCCTTAGATAGATCTAGATTAACGAAATTGATATCCTTTCCGGTAACCTCCTTCCACGCAGAAATTCTATTATTAATAGGTTGAACTGGGGTTAAAGAATCAACTTCCAGATCTATATTAATCTTTCTACGTGATAGATTATCGATTATGGTTACATCATAACCAGCTTTGGATAACTTCAGACTTACGGGCCAGCCACAAAAACCATCACCGCCCAATACAAAAACATGCCTTTTCATTTCCCTACCCCTTTATTATTCTCATCTGGTGGTAACCAAAAATCTTTAGTCCAAGTTCTATGCGGTTTATCCGGTCCTCTTACAGGTAGCCGGGAGCATACAACTAACTCATTGTTCTCAGGAGCCTTTTCGTAACACCACCAACTAGTTCCGGGAACTAACTCCATATTCATTTTGTGAAATAATGAAGAAGCTATTGGTTGTTCCCCACGGGAACCAAACTGCTCCATCCTGTTTAGCTCTACCTTAGCTCCCTTGAATGGAGCGCGAGACGGTACGTTCCAAAGCTTTTCCCTTGCGGACCTTTCCCATTCATCTAGCCATGCACGATTTCTTTTATGGAGGCCAAAAAATGCTGTAGAAGTTTCCGGAATATTAAAGGCTTCTTCACGGGTTAATCCAACCCATTTCAATGCATCATCTGAAATCCACTGGCCAACCTTCCAGCCATCATTAGTGGCAAAGTGACCATGTTCTTCAATGTGCTCCCACATTCTATCCAGCTTATCTAGAACAGTCAGTTTTGAATCAAGCCATAAAACCATATCGTAATCTTCATCGAAGGCTTGCTGCATTAGAAATGGTTTATATCCCATTGGTATCTGGGATTGATTGGGACAGCCAGGGGGGTATTCAGCAGCAAATACCCTATGCTCCTCACCATGCTTTTTCAAACTCCATTCTAACCTTCTTGCCTCTCTGGCAAAATAATGATCCGTTCCAAGAGATACTACTAAAGTTTTACTCATAAACCCTCCTACTCATCATGTATAAATATATCATTAACCTATCCCCTTTTTTATATGATAATTAATGTTTTTTCCGATATCTAAAAGAACGTTCATAGATTTAAGATGTTCAAGGCCATGATAATTATCGGTATAAATATTACACCAGGAAAATTCGGCCCAAACCAACTGTATCTTCTCTATTAAATCCTTAGCGGTGAGGGCTTTAATGTGAACATTTGGATAGATTCTGCCAGATAAATTATGAGGAGCATTCTTTTTGACGGCCCAGGCCCTGTTGTACCTATTGGTATCTGAATTTCCTGAATTTACCCTATGAAGCTCATCCTTAGAATCCATGAAGTGGTTCATTTTAAGAGACGGATTCTTAAGTATCTTACCGCCAGCAGATAGTGCCTTGAGACAAAAATCAATATCAGATGCATATGTAATATAGTCTTCTGACCAGTAATCCACCCGTTTCATAAGTTCTTTAGTGCAAAACCCAACCGGGGTAATATCTTTATATACATGCCACCCGTTACCATCATTGTTATTCATTGACATTGAAATAATATCAAGATCTCCCATTTTGGGCAAATCTTTAGATGCTAATTTAAACAGGTCTGGATCAAGTACTAAGTCATCTGATAGCCATGTAAGATACTTATACTTAGCAAGTCTAAATGCTTTATTATAAGCCCTTGTAACGCCGTGTAGCCCATTTTCTTTAATTAGGGTAACGCCCCTGCAGGATTCTAGATATTTGATTAGATCAGGCTTGGACCCACCATCCACAATTATAATATCAGGTTCAACACCAATAGAATCATAATTTTCATATACTGATTTTAATAAATTCTTTATTTTTTGTGTCCTATCTTTTGAACCAAGAATACATGATATCATTGCAACCCCACCATTCTTAATAACTCAGCAGCCCTGTTGAAATATGAGTGTTCTCTCAAAACCAACTCTGCTCCAGCCCTGCCAATTTCATTTGCCCTTCCCGGATTTGCCTTTAACCATTCAAGCTTCTTTGGAATATCTTCTATCTTATTAACCATTACAACATTCTCCATATCTGAGAAGTAAGCTTCCCACCCAGGAAACGTCCAGGAGATTGTTGGCCTTGCAGATGCTAGACACATCAATAACCTATCAGAAAAGTAAAGATATTCTGAATTAAAATTTGATATACTAAGGCACGCAAATGATTGAGCGTAAATATTGTTTACACCTGACTGAGCAATGGACTTGTGCTTATTACCCCAATTACCTCCAAACAAGCCAAATCTATCCTTGTATTTATTTAAAAGTAGTGTTACCGCCTGCGTTCTCAGCTTAGAATCAGGGAAAATATTGTCTTCATACTTTGCTGCTGCAAATGATAAGTCATATTTGAACTCTTTTTTATTCTGTGGAAAATATAGTTTTGGATTGTATCCAATCTGCCAGTACCTAACATCTTTATTAATTAATTTTGATTTATATAAATCTATCTGGCCAACAGATGATATTAGAGATATATCAACTCCTCTAGATGCATCTACGAACTCTCCGGGAACATTTTTCCTAATATCTCCAGTCCAATTTGTTATGACTGCATTAGGGCAGATTCTCTTTGATTCCGCAAGTGTCGCTCCGTTTATTATAGAGGTAAATTGAAGCTGCATATGTATCAGGTCTGGCTTAATACTTTCCACCACAGATAAGAACTCTTTTCTAGCAATAGCTGGATTTCTCTGATTTTTTTTGCTAAAATAATCAAAAATTGTAAGATCAACTCCACACGCTTTGAATGCATCATACATTCCGGTTTGTTTAATTGCACCATTTAATGGAAGATATAAAACTTTTATCATTATCCCTCCTGCATAATCATAAGAGAACTCTTAATGTTATTATTGTAAGATTCCATATCTAAATTGGGAGCCCTACCAGTTGATTTATATGTATCCAAAACTGCTTGAACATAGTTCGGGGATAAATTTTTACCGGTAAGAACTGATTTAACTACATTTGATTCTGGCTTACTTATACCTAACCAGTTATTTGTCGTCACTATATCTTTTTTTGCCATAAGGGCAAAGTCTAAAAGTCCAGAGTAGTAATGTATGTTTTCAGGAAAGTCTATCACACAGTCAGCGTGGTAGATTAATGAAAGAAGTTTTGAATACGGTATGTTTTCGTTGTAGGTATCAACTTTAAGTTGAGTGCCTCTATGGCCAAGTACAACAAGTTTTTTATCTACATTGTAAAAATTTACAAAGTTAATAGTGGAACTATACGTTCTCGATATTAGAAGGTTATACTTTTTAGAAACCTGACGTGGTTCTGGGGGTTTAAATGGCCAAAACTTAGGAACATAAAGCACTCTTTTAATCCCAGGAATACCTCTCAAGTATTGAGCGTTAACTAAAGATGGAGTAAAAATAACATCAGTACCCTTTAGAATGTCAATCTGCTGATTCGCTAATGAAGAATTGAACTCTTCAAGCATAATTTTCTTATACTTTAAAAGATTATCAGTATCTGTCATTAATATAGAGTCACTAACATTGGAGCCTTTGTATTTACACTTTTTAAGAAGAAGTGAGTCTACAGTTATTCCATCAAATAGATTAGCAAATTTTGCTACCCATTTATTCATTGAATGAGTGCATGGTTTTAAATTCAAAACTACATCTGAGTTAAATGGCGTTCCATAAGTCTCAGCATCTACGCTGGAGAAATTTTGTATGTCTCTTTTAAAGTTATCAATAGACATATTTTTTTCGAGGCATTTCATAATCACAGGATCTGTGAGTGCCCCTTTTATGCCAGATAGGTGAGAGTGAACGGCCGAATTTTTTGAAATGAATATCCTTGATACCCAGATATTTCCATCTGATGGACCGGAACGATTTATCTCAAGTTTATATGGCCCCGAATCCGTAGTTAAAAATGGAATATTAACAGAATCATCTGGGCCAATATACAGCGTTTTATTTAGATTTGAACCACTTATTGAAATGGATACCCTGCCATTGCCATCCATATTTTTAGCGCTCATAACTAAAACATACTTGAAACCTTTTTCAATAGTAATGTCTGGTATTATTATCGCACCGTATCTTCCAATAGACATTCCACCAGGTAAAATTCCGGTATCCTTACTTTGATGAGTACTTGACTCGGTTGGTTTAAAATCAAAGGCTAATGAGCGTTCCAGTATATTTTCAAAACCAGATTCGGAAGGTTCACCTACTGGAGCTAAAGAAGATGCATTTCTTACAGGTTCAAGAAAGTTAGGAAATTTATCAATATACTTAATATTAACTTTAAGCTTAACAATCTCACATAGACCAAGAAACCTAGTAAACCCCTCCTCTTGTTTGTACATATTTGGAGGCTCTGTCTCAACATATATAGGCTTCCCAGCTGCCTGCAGTGATGAGCCTTCATTGGCGAATACCCGATTACCAACTATCCTTATAAACTTACGCTTACATTTATTAAGCTCAACCTTCATATCAATGCCATCATTATGCTCCACTTTGGAGTCGCTCATTAATGATACAGACATAAGCTCAATGTTTCCTATTCCGGATGACGGTCTCAGAACATTAAATGATTTAGATTTTGAAAGATCTACGGTTATATTTTCGAAAACTTTTGAAACTATATTGTAATTTGTGGCCTCATCTTTAGAAATGATAGCTACAAGACCGTTACCAGAAACCCTTTTGAACCTTAATTGGCAAGATTGGGCTCCTGTAAATTTGGAAAAATCAAATGATACAAAGCCAAATTTTCCCTCTATAGAGCATGAGTTAAGACTGAACTTACAAAACTTTTGCATCGTCGAATAGTCCTGTAAGCCCTTGCCTACTAGCTTAGATATTACAAATGTCATTAGTCTTCCTTGTAGGGAATATATAACTGTTTTTCCCTTCTAGCATATGCCCCACAATTAGCATTAAATTGAGCTAGATTGTTTTTATGCATCTCAGTTTTAAATTCCCTATATTCGCCCTGATCAAGCTCACCAACTCCAAAGTGATTACCCATTGTCTCAATGTACCCAAGGCCAAAGCCGGCGACACGAGCCCTCATCCCATAGTCAGCATCTTCCTCCCCATAGAGACCGTACTCAGTATTAAAATATCCAAGCATCTTCTGGAGCTTTGCCTGGAAGACGATACATGCAGTTCCTAAATTTCCCCTTGGCTTTGTCTGAAATGTATAATCATTTGATGTTATCATTGGATACTTGATATCCTCCATATTTACACCAATCATCGCGTACTTTGGATTAGCAGTCATAATATTAACGCACTCAGAAAGCCACCCATCTGGAACTTCAACGTCATTATCCATTGTACAAAACCAATCTGTATCCAGGGCCACAGCCCCTTTCAAACACTGATTCCTGCCAATGGCGATGCCCTTATTTTCATCATTAAAAACGGTTTCATATTTGGCGCAGTTCATGTGAGGCTTATAATCCTCTAAGAACTCTTTCGTTCCATCTTCCGAGCCATTATCAACGATTACCAAATTGTAATATGTTTTAGTATTGTCCTCAATTGATTGTAATGTTCTCTTTGTTAAATCAAGACGATTATACGTCACCATCATCAGTGTAATGACATCTTTATTATCACTCATATATCTTCCTCTAAAAAACTATAAACATCTATTGGTGACAAATTTTTTTCAGTGAATATCATATTCTGTGCCTGGATAAAATCAGCATTCCCATAAAGATCATATACTCCACCTATGTCTCTCGACATAATAATGGTAGAATCTGAAAGCATCATAGATACAATCAAGGGATCAATATCTCTTGATAAAACTCCAAACGAATTTAATATCAAGTTAACAATTATGTCTATATCGAGAGGTGCCCGAATTACCTGCCCAGCGCTATAAAATGGGTCAATTCTTTTATGTGAACATGAAACAATAGATATTCCCAAATGTCTCACCATTTCAGCCAGCTCCCTTACCTGGCGATCATCCCAGCCAAGGCAATCAACATCATGCATAGACTTCCAAGGCTCAGAGAATAATACAATATACTTTGAGTTGTCATAGAAAGAGTTTCTCTTCTTCCATTCTTCATATTTACCCTTACTTTCTTTTCTTATCTTAGGAACGTCTCCGTCCCAGGGTATCATGCAATTTTGGTATAGCTGTTTAAGGCAGATGTCATCATTTATCACCGATGGACCGGGCTTATAACTTTTAGTCTCTAAATAATTATTTAGTACATTAAAGTAGGCGTTATTATTTCGATCCATGAATATTGGAGCGGGATATTTGTCAACAACATCTGACCCGAGGTCAAAAGCATTTGTTTTAGCAATGCCTTGAATAGAAGGTAAGTATTCAAAATACGGGTCTCCCATCCACCTAATTTCCTTGTAAGGGTTATTTCTTGTTAGTGCTTCGCAATAGGACAAAGAGAAAAAGGATTCCAATAGACCGCCATAACATGCGATTATAAAATCCCTATCCTGCACAGTTCTCTCCCAGACCCTGGCATCAATCTCTGGGATAATGTACTTATTATTCTTTATTGTCCAAGGTATTCCTGGAGAGAATGGGAAGAATTTATTAGAGAATTTCGGCTTCATTGTGGGATGGTCCCTCTAAATACTTCTCGTGATCGAGTTCGTACTTGCCAAACCACTTCTTCTTGAAATGAGTTGCATTTGACCCCATAAACATTTTATTCACTGGATTCTTCTTCAGGGAAGCGGACTCTTCATGGAAAATTTTCGTTCCCCCACAGTAAATTACATTGTTCTTTTTGCGAGCGCTAACATTTAGGCAGAGATCAATATCCTCAAATGCCCACTGATATTTCTCATCCATCATACCAGTCTCCCTATATGCCTTCGCTGTAACAAGAGCAACAGCGGCTGTTACTGCTTGGAAGTACCTATTTTTCTGGGAGTTCTTATCGGACTCATCACCCGGCCTGAAATGATAGGGCATTCCGCCATAGCGCTTACCGAAAATTACCCCGGCATGCTGCAGTTTATTGGACCCAGTAAATAGGAGTCTACAACCAACCATCTCAGCACCGGAAGATTTATGCAGATCAACCATCTTCTTTAACGATATATCATCACCAAATATAACATCGTTGTTTAGAAGTAGTACCAAATCGTCATCAGCAGGGTTTGCCTTTTCAAAAAGATAGTTCATCCCCTTAGCGAATGAATGCCTATTATGGCCAACTGGATAAACAACAGTGTCTTTTTCTCCTTCGAGAATCTTCAGCGTATCATCCTTGGAGCCATTATCTTTCACGTGCCATATACACTCAACGCCACACTTCTCCATATTTTTATGGAGTCCTGGCCTGAGCGTCTCAATTTTATCCTGGCCATCCCAGGTTAGTGTTAGTAAATGTAGTTTCATTCTTGGGCCTCACAACTTACATTAATTATTTCAAATTTACTTTCGGGATATGTCCTAACAACCCACTCCGCAAAAGGAGTGTTCCTATTCGGACTTTCATCGCCAGCTGCAAACCAAAATGCCAAAATGGGAGGGTACTTGTTTTAAAAGTCCAATCGTACTCAGTGCTAGTAACATGAGATGTTTGAGACATTTCCATATCTGTAATGTAACTTCCGTTTCCAAGATTTATAGCTGTAAATATATGTTCTTTATTCATTATTTCCTTAGTATCGCATCAGCTCTGCCGGTCCATTTTAATGGATCTTCATTTCATCCCCTTTTTAAAATACAAAATTGCCTTTTGTAGTATTCTCTTTCTGTAAAGATCACTCTCATCATCTCTAATTATTCCTATTTCTCTTGCGACATCATTAATGGACATTTTATCTGGGTTATTACATTTTTCACACCATGACCCATTTTTTACTGACTGCAAACAAGATTCCCATATATGTCCATTATAACACTTCCATTTATATTTTGACTTTGAACCCGTATAACTATTTGATAAGCACTCACCATTGTTTTCATCAGCTATTTCCCGAAGACCTCCAATGTAGTCAAATGAATAAATATCCTTGTCAGAAATACTCACATCATCTACTTTTTTTTTCACACTTAATTTAAAATGATCAATTAAAGCTTTTAATTGAAGCTTTATACTTTCTATCTTATCAGTATCATAATATTTTATTATAAATAGCTTGACCCCTTTATCGCTGCAGGTGATTTTTTTAAACTCATCATATTTATTAATTTTTTCTAGGTCTTGATGTTTATAGGGCTTACCATAATGATGAGGCCCTTGGTATTCAAAAGCCAGGCCAAGAGATTCGCTATACCCATCAAGCTCCAATTTCGAATTGTTCAAAGTTAGCCATGGCGGCCTTATCTTTATAAATTTAGTTTTAAAGATTTCATTTAATAATATTCTGCATATATTTTCACCAACATTTGTGGAACAATATGGGCACCAACTTTTATTGTTTTTCACATGATTAAAACTAGCCTTCCATTGATGACCCATCTCACATTCCCATAAAAGATTATCTATTGATTTGGTATATATTTTTGACAGACAGTAGCCGCTACGTTCTTTAGCTATATTTCTTGCATCAGCAATGCTTAGATGCTTTCCCGCACAATAAGGACACCACCTTCCTTGCTGAACCTTATTCCATGAAGCTTTAAACTCATGCCCGTCACTACAGGCCCAGTTTAACTTAGTTTTTGCGTTTTTATATTCAGATATTTTAGACATTAACCTACCATTATTATTGTCTAAAACTAAATTTATTTTTTTATTTATCCTTTCCATTTTTTCAAGAATTTCTCTTTTGATTCTGTAAACAACTTGGATATGTTGAGATTTTTAGATGTTTGCTTTCCAATGTGATAAACGGGTATTTTTACCATTTTAAATTTAATATTAGCCCTTGATGCTCTAAATGATAAATCAGTATCTTCAAAATAACAAAAGAATGTTTTATTATCAAAAGGGCCTGAGCAGCCTGGTATAATCAGTGAATCCCAAACCTTCTTATTAGCACAAAGGCACCATCCTGACATATAATTAATTTTATCATTTATATTTTCAGTTTCAGTTTCATATTTAAAGTTTAAATTTTCATCTAAAAACCCACCTGTTGGCCCAACCAGCTCGTTCTTATCGCTTATAAGCGTTAAGAGCCAGTCATCATTTTTTGACCCAATCATAATGTCATTGTTTAATATTAAAACGTGATCAGCCGAGGCTTTTGTTATACCCATATTTACAGCTGCTCCAAAACCTAGATTATTATCATTATGAATTGATACAAGATTATTCATAGATTCTTGTAAATTTATAAGCCCCACTTTAGTTTCATCAGTAGAACCATTATTTACGACAATAATTTCAAACTCATCTCTACCCCTGAACCATTTTAAAACAGATTTAGTGAAGTTAAAGTTATTCCAGACTGGTATTACTATTGATAATCTTATCCCCATTGTACTACTCCATTTTCTTCTTTTCTAATATTCCCAATCTCTTCTTTATAAAATTTCTTATGAAATGGATAATTTGGATCCAATAGATGCTCCGACTCCACGTCTCCAACTCTAATAGTTGTATTGGTGTAGTTATCATTACCATTATCTCCGGCAAACATAGAGTATCCGAATTTTAACTGCTTTGGTTCATCTGCCCTCATAACGCCCAATAGTTTTGATTCGTGATTTAGCTGATATATCAATCTACGCACATATCTAGGATATTCTTGGCAGCATTCTCCCAGGTAAAATGTGCTGCGGTAGATTCCATATGAGGCTCAAATTTTGAGAGAAGCTCATCATAGTTCTCGACAGCATTCTTTAATTTTTCTGCTGCATCATCGGTATCTACCTTGAAGTGAACACCGTAAGGGTTATACTCCCAGTATTGATGATCTCTTGGGGCACGTACTTCCTCACCCTCTATAAGGAGCCCATTGTCGTCAGAGCAGAAATCAAGCTGGCCTCCGTATCGTGGAACAACATTGATAAGGCCGCCTGCTAGGGCCTCCAATGAGGGCAAATGCCAACACTCTGCGTGAGTTGCTGAAAAATTGATGTCACAAGCATTATACAGGTCAGCAATGTTTGGAACATACTTCGTCATGACCTCAATTTCCGCATGATTCTTGTATTTGTTTTGAAAAGTTTTAAGTATTTTAAAAAAGTCAACATCGAAACCCTGACGCTTACCCTTCGACTTATTCTCTGTAAATACCTTGGCAACTAAGCAAACATCATCGCCTTTCTTGAAAGCCTTCCCATAAGACTCCAAAGCGAGAGGAAGGGCTTTTCTTCTATGTGGCTGAGCAATATTAAGAAGAATCTTTTTAGACTTATTAGATCTAATGAGCACTTTATTTTCTGACTTAAAATCATCTAAGTTAATTCCGTGAGGTACAACAACTTGCTTGTCCGCTGGAATACCCATATTTATAAAAACATCTTTGGTAAAATTAGATGATGGTAAAACCATGTCAGTATACTTACAATGCTTTGCGAAACCTTGGAGAAGTTTCTTGCCATTGTATTCATAATTCCAAATACCAAACCTATTTTTATTTCCATGAGCCAAATAAGGTCCCCAGTTATGTGGGGCGGTATAAGAAATCTGACAGTCATAAGTTCCAGTTGGAGCCTTTTTAACAAATGGTCTTAGATCTTGAGGGCAATACTTATCCTGAAACCCATCTGTTGATATGAACTCAACATCATGGCCAAGTTTTATTAGGGCACGGCCAATATTTTGTCCGACCAAACTCCAGCTGTGATTTTGGCCGAATAGAAATTGTTGAATTTTGATTCTCACTTATTATTCCTTACTTACATTCGAACGTAAAACACCAGAGCCCCTCTTGTAGAAACAAGAAGGGTTATTTATTTCCTTGCAAATGCAATATTCTTTCTTCACGCATTCGTATATATCAGCAACGGAGGATTATTTTTTAACGACTTTATTGCCGTAAGCTGGTGGTGGGGCTCTGTGTTGTGGCTGTGGCTGTGGCTGCGGCTCTTTTGCCCGCCCTTTCTTAGCTGACCCTTGCTGTTTTGATGGGGTTTTGGGCGAGTTTGATCGGCAGCCTATGGCCGTCATGATAATTAATAAAAAACCCCAAACTCTTCTCAAAAATACCTTACGATAACAATCCCTGTATCTGCTCAGGAGGAACCACCAACGTGTTCTGATTCCACCCTCCCTTCTTCAAATAAACTGTAATCTCAATCTTAGTAACAAGAGTCATATAGATTGGGTCAACCTCTAAGTCTTGTACTGTTAATGTAAGAAGTCCATTTGCATGGTCCATGTTAACGCCTATATGGTCATCAACAATTACAACATAACCATCTTCAGCAGTGTAACCGTCAAGATTCGGATTGAATGCCTGAACTGCTACGCCAAACTTAACTTGACCTCTAGCAAGAGCATCGACCCCAACTGTAGTACAGTCTGAAAACCTCTGAGCAGGATAGCCTGCAGAGGTAAACCCATCACCAGAATCCGCTACTAGTTTTCTAAATACATCTATTATAGATTCATCAAGAGGAGACTCTGGTAGTTGAAGGATGATGTGATTAATTTCAAGATCCACCTTGTGATGAGATCCATCTGCGGATAGTATCTGGCCCTGCTTGATAATAAGATTGGAAGGAATCATTATCTCATTCTTGCCCGGATCACACTCTGGTACCACATCATTTCTATCAATGCAGATTGCGGTGGTCTGCGTTTCACAATCCGCAATTACGTCAGAATCATCTGATGTAAATGCTGCTGTAACAAACCTAGCGTTAGAGGAAAATGCAAGCAGATATTCCTGCCACCATGGCAATGGTTGTATTTGATAAGGTATATCCTGGAATGGAACTGCATTAAATGCGACATCAGATTGATTCATATCAGGAGTCTCTGTTAATCCGTAATACTCTTTCTGAGAATCTGAAAGTGTGGTCGCATCAATTGGAGGCTTAGTATCTCCAGCCGGTCTAACTCGTCCAAAAGTTACGGTATTGTTAGACCCGTCTGTACAATCATGATATCCGTCGAAACGTCCAGTGGACTGCTGTACCTGCATCTCTAAATGAGTGAAGGATGTTCCAACCGGAAACGAATTAGTGTCTCTGGTAACGAACTGTGTAATTAAGTCAACATCAGCTGCTGTAACGTAACCATCGCCATCAACATCAGCTCTAATTATTTCTAGAGCATCAATGTGCCCGTCAACAATTCTTTGCTGTGTTGAGTCTAATTGTAAGGACTCTCCAACAAGAGCCGTTGCCCTTATAATGTCATCCTGATCTATTACGCCATCACCGTTAACATCTCCATACCCATCAGTACAAAGAAGAACTTTGGTAATCTTATAGTCCTTAGTTACACTGCTATTATTTGGAATTAATTTTGAACCTACTAGATTGTTTGATAGAAGGTCCGGATCTGGATTGACAACTCTAAATATATCTCCACGTACTAGTCCAGGAATATTCTGAATTTTATCGAGTAAAGGGCTTTGTTTTGGGTTAGTATCTTGAGCGCAGCCAATAACTAATGGATCGGATGTTTGTTTTAAATCATCTAGTACTGAATTGGTTACGAATGAAAATGCTGGTTCAAATTGCTGTCTTGAGAAGACTGGAGATCCAGTTCTTTCATCCTGTTCTTCTTGCGTTGATTCAGTAGCAGCTTGAACGATAGCAGTATTGCTAATATTTTCACCGGTATCAGAAAAAGCTTGCGCCTGAAGCACGTAATCAACTGTGGCCCCCTTATTATTAACCTCTGTCTTATCTATTTCGATTCCATTTCCAACATCATATGCCTGACCATCAGCAACCTTGGCTGCATCAGTGAACACTCTAAACCAAAGTTCTTCCTCTGGAACATCAACCCAGGAACCAGAATATATGGTAAGTCTCGAATCATCCTGTACGGAGTTGCCAACACCAGTGAAAATCTCACCAGTATTTGCAGATCCAGCTCTAGAAATAGTTATAGCGTAATGCTTGCCTGGAAGTATCTGCGTATTAGCAGTGGATCCAAGCTGAGTGTTGGAAAATACAAAATCAATTGGCTGAAGAATATCAGTAAGAACATATCCTTGATTTCTAAAATCTTCATGCCCTAGACTTAACTGAGCAAGAGGCTGGGACTCTGGATCGAAATCGATTGCTAATTCTGGAACATATGATGATGGGCAGGAAACCGACGTTTGAAGAGCGTAAAGGGATATTACAAGATCTCCGGTCCAATCAAACTGACCATCTACATCGGCAGTAAAATCCTTTTGAACACCAAGAAGCATAGATATTTTCTGAATGTTATTAGTTTTTGCCTTAAACTTATGCCCAATCTTTGTTGTAACATCACCAGCAGAAATTATTCTATTCTGTTTAACTGTCGTTTGGATATTCAAAGAATCAACAGAATACTCCGGACCCATTCCATCTTGAAGTGTTAGGTATAGAGATACTGTTGCGTTTGTACCCTGTATTAGTCCGGAAATCTTGAAGTCACGGAAAAAGAGATTTGGCTCAACATCCTGTGACGCCATAATTGCATCACGGGAGAGTTGGTAAGATTGTACCTCTCGAATTACAACAGTCCCGCCACGATCTCTTGAACAGTTATTGTTGCCTTTAAAATCATTAAAGAATACTGTTAGAATTCTTGAGTAATGCTTCTTGGTTACCTGGATCTCATTTTTGTAGAACTCAAAACGGTCGTACTGTGGCACACCTTGAAAGTCTAAACCAATAACTAAAACTTTAACGCTGAACCTACCAGACACTTCGGCTCCAGTAAGTTGTACCTCAAGCTGCTCGCCCAAATTAGTATCAGTAGGATGATCATGTACATCAATTCCTGATCCATCAAAATCATTTGACACAACAAGGGCGGACTGCTCTTGAGTTAAATTATCTGAATCAAAGAGGATTTTTTGCTCAATTGAATCTGGTATCACACCAGAGCCAAAGTGATTGTTAACGATAGCAGCATCGATTTGGACATTTCTATCCTGCTCGGTGATCATATCGTCTCTATCGACTCTCTGTGCGTCGTTCCATAAATTGTAAGGTACTGATACTGGGTTACGGTTGGTCATTATTTATCCTTAAGATTATCATTAATATCTCTTTTTATCCTTATATATTAACAACATCATTTTATATAGTTTATATCAACCTTTGCATTTGCGGGTTTAAGGGCATAAATCATTGCTTCAAGCATGGACTGAACCTTTTTTGAATCTTCCACTATGCAGAAAGAATCTATGACATTAATAGTAAAGTTGAAAATACCGAACTCAGAATCTCTTAATATAGCGAAATCTTGTACTTCCAGGATAACTCTGTCGAAATCTAGAAGCATAGTCGTATACGCATTTTCTATTACTGGAAATATACATTCAGGATTTGTGCTAAAATTAACATCTATTGCCTGTCCCGCAATGACCAAGGAGTTCAATGACTTATTGGATAGTCTGAAGTTGTCAATTCTTGCATGTGCAGGGAAAGAGCCTGTAAAATCTTGTCCAATATGAAATCTTGTAATCAAATCCTTGAAATCTATGTTAGCTACAAGTATCTGATCCGTTACTCCTGACCTGGTAGCGCCGAAGTTAACCCCATCTCCGAACACTATATTGTCACCGAATCTAATAGATCCATGTTCTTCACCATCAATAAATAGCCTAATTTCATCTAGATTATTAATTGAATTGAATTTAAATGTTGTTTTTACTCTATGCCAGGTATCACGAGCCCAGAATATTGGTTGACGAACCTGGAAAAGCTCCCCTCCAGCTATAACATTGAATGAAATAAATCCCTCCGAGTCTTTAAGGATGGTTATCCTATCTCCCTGGACGCCTGATGGGATATAAGTAATCACCACTGGGGTCTGCTGGAATGGTAGAGCAGAGCCAAGAGAAACCGTCTGGAAGTCATCCTCAAGTATCCCACCAATGAAGTAATCGGTTCCAGTCTTCTCCACATCGGTTTCTAAGCGTACTGAAAGAATCTCTGAAGCTCTGCCAAGAATCTTAACAGAACCCTTTGTGATTGAGGTAACTTCATCGGCAACAGATGCAGATCCGTCGAAGTAAATTTCCGGAACAGGGTTATTGTAGGTATCAAACATTGGTGATACCCAGAACTCAATGGTTCCCTCAGACTCGGTAGTTAGCCTGTTTTTATTATCAAAAGATATCCCGGAGTTATCAAAACAAATTGACTGCCCGAAATTATCATTCACAGAAGATGATGACTGTAGGAAAGATCTGTTTGCATATGTAAAGTAATCAGCATCATTTTCTAATGGGAAATCATCGAGATGTAGCAGAACTAATGTTTGATTATTCTTAACGAAAGGACGAATCTTCGCCGCTCCAGTCGTGATTGATTCAGAGTTAATTCCAATAGTCTCGCCAACTCTAGTATCAGTAAGCTGAGTTGAGAGAATTCGGAACTCATCGATTACAGCCTTTGCCTGATTCTTTCCTCTAAAATCAGAACCGAGATGTGCGGTGCTCTTGGAAAGAGGAGCGAATGGAACCTCTAAGAAAGTAGAAAAATCAAACTCGTAGAATCCTTGGGGAAGTTCATACGCAACGTTTGCCGTTCCAGCTTGCTCCATGAAGAAATATCCATTTTGGAATCCTGAACGTCCAATGGTAATGTTAAATGTTTTGTACACACCATCAGTAAACGCTGAGCCCGTCGCCACATTTAATCTAACAGTATTGTTATTAATTTTCTCAACAATAGTATAGTTACCAGCAACTGGAAGTGGGGATTCGATAACTAGTACATTTCCAACTTCAGACGCCGGGAAGAAACCATTAAAATCTGAAACAATATCTGAACCATCACCCTGTAGCACAATACCGGACTGTGTTTGATATCCAAATCGAATGACTGGATAAAGGTTATTTCCGTTTGGTACGGTTACAGAATACGCTTCTTTAATCTCAACACCAGCGCCAGATCTTGACGTGGTTATTGGAGTACTAACAACGTACCCATCCTCAACATCAAGCCACTTATTTACAGTGATTTGCTTTCCAGGAGCTGAGAATGATAGAACTTCTGTTGGGCCACCATCCGAAGAGCCAGAAAGAGTAATGGTTGTTGGTGTACTAAAATCAACATTACCACCTGCAACTCTCACCTCCAATTGGCGACCTTCTATAGTATTAGAAGTATTAGCTGGCTTGAGTGTAAGCTCAAAGTTTCCAGCATTAATAACTGAGTTCGTTGGATTGAGGACTATGTAGGGCTGGATTACAGACCTGATTGATGCCTCATCAAGGTTAATTGGTGGTGGTAACTGGGTTTTTAAAACAGCCTGATCGCTCCATAAGTAAACTTTTTCTCTGCATCTTCTATGATTCAATCCGAGAGTTCTTATTAGAACCTGTGACCCGGCAGTGGCGTTTCCGAGTACTGTAAGAACATTCTGATTCAATGCATTCTTTGAAATTTCATATCCAGGAATGACAGCTCTAAGTCCGGGAATTTCAATCTCTACGCCTGCAAGCAGTGTTGATACAGCAATGTTTTTATAAATATCAACTTCGGATGATACAACTACAGAGTAAGGGTTAACCGTAAACCTTGCATCCGGAAGTGTTGCAGGCATGTTAGCATCCAACGTTAGCGTTGAACCATTTACAACCAGTACTGTGTATGCACTAAAATTAAGCTCTTGAATCTGAATTGAGTCGCCAGGAACAATTCCTTCCACACCAAAATCAACACCAAGCCCAATAACGTCGGGAGAACCAATTGTTGTTGCCATTATTCCAGTAACAGCATTCTTGGGAACAACTCCGGCAACAACCTCTGGCTGTACCGTTCTAAATCTATTTGTAGAAACAGCAGATGGAACTCCTCCATACCTAATTATATTAGGAACTTCCTGACCATCAACAAAGATGTGCATCTCATCTCTTCTATCTTTCGTGTTTAACTTCCAGGATATGCCAAGTGTATGCTCCTCTCCAGTTTTCCATGATTGGATATCAGCGGAAACTACGTATCTTGACCGCCTATTGGGGTCTAACGCATATCCCCCACCCCTATCCCAAACGGCAAAATTCAAATATCCCTTTCCATCCTTGTAGAGTGAGAATCTATTCCTTGACTCACCTTCAGCAAAATCAAAGAAATAATGAAGCGAATCTGCCATGAATGACAGGCCATCAAATGAGAAGCCAGGAACATACCCGTCTCCAGTAGTGTATCCATCGGGGGAGTATCCATCGTTTGAATTGATATTAAATACAAATTTAATTTTTTCCTGGTCTGACCTGATAATATCATCAATATCAGAAATGCCAGGTATACCTGCAACGTCGTACACTTCTCCAGAAGAAATTATATCTCCAGAATAAACATATCCATCGGAAAGAACTGTATGGTCTTTAGCTATAACGCTCCATCTCTTAATATCTTCATTGTAATAAATAAAGATTCCAGTTTTAGTGTACACTGCCGATGGAAGGCCGACAGGTGACGGATTGTCAAACCTAGAAACTTCAAAGGTTCCTTCCGGAGATAGTTCTGGGTTAAAAGAAGATGCTCCAATAAATATTTGATCAGATGGAAGTGCATATCCATCCTTGGTAAGGCCTACAAATGTCACAACAGCATCATTATCAAGACCATCCCATTCTGGAATTACAGTAAGCTCCATTGTGCCTTCATTTAAACCGAAGTTGGACGATACTGGGAAGTAGATGTAATCACCCTCTCTGGTTGGAAGGTATCCCCCATCAAACTTTCCTGATACAAGGGTTCTATTTACGGTTGGAGTTCCCGAAAACTCATTAGGATCATTTGGATTATCTCTGGATGGCTCATCCCGTGGGCAGTTAAGCTTGAATTCATTCTGGAACATTGGAGTAATACCCAATGACCAATACTGAAAAGCAGCTTCGATGATTTGAGGCTGAATCTTTGTAATCTCTGCAACCATATCCTTCATGGAAGGATTTGTTGGGCCCCTTGTGAATGACTGTAATGAGCCGATGAGAGCATCTCTGTAGCGCTCTCTATCAAGGTCAACATCAAAAGTGTTGAGTTCTGGTATATCTATTAATGAGCCAAAGTTTGCTAGGAGAGAGTCCCTTAGTGCTCCTACCCTATAGTTAACATAGTATATCTCACCGGAATCAATTGTCGTTGACTCTCTAAAATCTATTACATTGTCTCCGTACTCATATGAAACAAGAATCTCATCTGCTAAGTACGTATAGTTTATGAAGTGCTCACCCCTATCGTAATCAACAATAGGAGTAGCTGATGCATTCAGGGTCACCGTATGAATTACGTCTACAACATCTCCAACAACAGCTCCTGAAGTTACTGATAAGGTAATTACATTTCCAGATACTGTCTGGTATCCGTCAAGGAGCTGCTGAAAATCAGTTTCCCTAACAATTGATGATACAGTATTCAACGAAATACCGGAAGATCCGGTACTAATGGTTACCGTTAGACCAGCCCCAACAGTAATTCCCGTATCTAGGGTCTGAACACCTTCAGAATCTAAAGTGATAATATTGGCTGATGATGTTGATGCTGGACCAAAATCAAGAGGATCAGCGTTAGTATTTAGATCAAAATTGTCGAAAATGTGTCGAACAGTTTTGATATCATCGGTTACCGTTATGGTCCCACTAGACACCAGGTACGGAAGTGAAGAGTCCCCGTTCAAATATCTCTCATCTGATACGTCAAATACGGATGGAAAAATTGCGCCGTCTTCAAAGCTAGAATAGTTTAGCTTCTTTGAAATTCCAATAGCAGGATTGATTGAATAAAAAATCTCGGATACAGCTAAAACATGAGGGTTTTTAGGTTCTATAACTGGCTTTCTATATGTAATAGTACCAAGGGAAAAGTCTTGAGCAGGAGTTACTCCAACAAATACGTTTCCATTTCTATAGTCTATTAAATAATCCCCAACACTGAGCTTGTTAATATTGGCAAGCTCTCCAATTACCTGGCCCTCATAGAACAGTTCGTTTCCAAAAATATCATTTCTTGAAAGTACAACGGATGTGTTGTATGAAGATCCAATTACATCTTCCGATGCAGACATGATCTTGTCGTTCAGTAAATCTATCCTAAACACTCTTGTGCCAGGAACATTTGTGAGTTCAGAATTAAATATTAATTGCTCACTTGCTTGAAATTCAAAAACAGATCTTTCGAACTCTGCACTCTGAACGTTAGGAGGATTTGTTGCTGAAAAAACAATCTTGTCATTTACAAATCTATTTATTCGATAAATCTCACCAGAAGTCTCATTGTAAATTCTAAATACATTAGTTATTGGAGAATTCGAAATTCTAAGAGTGTTCCCGGAAATAAGTTTATTACCAATTCTCTCATTAAGAGATTCTGCATGTATTCCAGTTTTATAATCGATACCCTCAACAAGAGTCTCTTCAAACAGGAATGTAATGCGCGCACTCTGCCCAACAAGGTCTCTTAGGGGAGACGCTACAAGCTCACGGGTCTCATCCCTATAAGTGTAATCCAAATCCCTTCTAAAGGTGAATCTATAAGAATAGGTGGCTGCTGGAGGGAATACTCCGGACCCATCATTCTCAACTGCCCCATAAACAAATACGTTCCCGGTTTCATAATCAATAGAATACTCTCCAGGATTCCTTGGAAGAGCATCAACTCTAAATGGAAGTTCGGAGGTGAATGCTGGGTGAGTTGTTTTGAATGGAGTCTCTGAGTTTGGATCTAGAAACTGTACTCCACCAATTGTTGAAATCACATCGGACTGGCTAACAATTGGAGCGTTAGATAGTGTAAACGCTGTGGTTAGTGGAGGAGTTGGTTCCCTAACATTGTTTACCACCTTAGAGACTGCTACAGAGTCATCATTAATAACTCTTCCAATGGATTTAAACCCATAGCTTACAGATACAAAATCTCCAGACTGAGGAACCTTGAATCCAGTTTCATTTAAAACCTCTTCGCTTAATTTAACCTGATTATCTTCAAGGCTTAATAGAGTTGAAGCAAAAGCAGTATCATATTTTGGCTCATTTATCTGATACCCAAACGATCTAATGTCGTAATCAAACGTTGTGCCATCCTGGTATAGAATGGAAACGGAGTTTAATTTTGTAACTGGGAATGAATTGAGATTTAAAATAAATTGATCAAATGTTCCGGGACCAAATCCAGCAGTAAGTCTCTCATCGGAAATTTCCCTCTGTTGAAGAGTAACAATATCAGATGGGAAAGATGCGAATGGTAGAGAGCCCTGTAACTCCTGGTTTTCAGGGGTTAAACCAACCCTTGATACCGTGAATGCACCTTCTTCGGATAACCTATCGAAAGGTCCGTAAGAACGCTGCTTACGTTCATCTGTTACGAAGAACCCAAGATAGTTGTCATTCTTGGACTGTCTAATATCATATGTTGCTCTCAAGAACCCATTTGAAAGTTCGTTGAAAATATCCCTGATTAGAGTTCCCCTTTCCGCAGTATATGGTTGACCAGCCAAATACATAACCAGATTGTCTCTAATATAGTTAGATGCATTTTCTGCGCCGAGAACTTTTCTTACATTTCCAACGCCATCTTGGGGTAGGAAATCTGTCCCATCCTCTGAATTAAATGGAACTCCAGGAACAGATCTGAATGTTATATTGTATTTAACATATGGAGTCTGTGGGAGTGTTGTAATTATTAGTATGTTACCAGAAACGATAGCAGAGCGCACCAATGCATCAGGAGTGGATTCCTGATCCCCTTCCACCACTACATTTTGAGCATTAATATTTATATTAAGGTTGCTTGAAAACTTTGCCTTAATAGTTCTAGAATCTGCTGCGTTTACTCCTATTAGTCTTATATTTGCCATTACCTGGTCTCAATGTCGATTGTTACGGTTCCTGCCTGGGTGAATTCATTTTTGTCAGCACTAATGCTTAACACTCTGCCAGCTTCATCTTCCACATTAAAAGCGATAGACCTAACCCTATCGACACCATTCACTGTATAACATACTCTAACAAGGTCAGATTCATCTATTGTCGTTCCAAGGGATGTTGCATTAAGAGCTGAAGTAAGCACATCCTGAACGTTCTGCTGGACAATTGTAGATGAGTTCTCAAATCCAGATGTAACAACGATTGCAAACTGAACATCAATAACGGTTGATGTGCCTGATTTAACTAATACGTCAGCAGAAATCGGCCTTGTGTCTTCTATGTTAAGTGTAGCGTCTCCAATTACAGAGTTTTTGTTATACCTTATAGAAATCCTCTCATTAGATTTCGGAGCTATGTAGTCATACGCAACTGAGTATCTACCGCCAGACGATGGCTGATTTAAATTGTTTACAGTTAATGTTGCTGACTGTGATGGGCCAGATGTGAATCCAGAAGAGATACCGATTGAATTAATGATTGAAAATGTTTTCTGTGTTGATAATTTTCCTGACTTGGAGAATGAAACATTCTCAGTATCAGATGTACTTCCAATAAAGAACGTTACCCTTAGGTTGTCACCAAGATTTGGCTCATTAGTAATGTTATCAGGTGTACTCGGTATGGTAAACTCAGTGCTTGATAGGTCAGTGTCCTGAATTGATCCAGCAATATCGAAAGAGTTATCCTCAATTTTATAACCCTTAATGTCATATGTATTCTCAACAGCTAAAACATTAAGTAAATCATTTGTCTGCACCTTTTCAACGGAGGTTACCCTGGTAACACTAATGTTTGATGGAACAGAATCTATAGACGATAGATTTAACGCATTTTTTATTAATGAAGATAAATTATGAGTTAATCCATCGTTCGCCGCAGTAAATACTACCGAAGCAATCTTGGTTGAAGACTGTCCAGACACGGTAAGTGTTCCTGGTGAAATCTGTCCAGAAATTGTTAGCCGTAATCTGGAGGGGGCCTTTCTTAGGTTTTGCACTATAGCGCCACCGGAGAATATATGAGTCGTTGGCTGCGTTCCGATAAATGCAGCTGTATTTGTTACGAATCCATTTCCATTTCTAAGAGCTGGAAGTAATGGGAGCAGAGTCTGTGTAAGTAGAGTTCTGATGCTGGATATGTAAGAAACCTCAACTATAGTTCCAGCTATCACTGTTGTGTTTGATGGAAGAGTAATTGAATTGTTATTAAACGAACCGGTTACAGAATCCACTGTAAATGTATCTTCAGCATTGTACGTTACGGAAACTGGGTCTCCAACCTCAGCAACAGTATCTGTCGGAAAGAATACAGTAAGCCCGGAGAATGATCCATCATCCTTAGATGTATCGAAAAGTTCTGCTTGGTCCGTTGTTCTTAGTACAGAAACAACGTTTGTAACTGCTTGGGAAACAACAACTCCTAGACGGCCAGATATCAAAACAACAATTGAGGCATCTTCAACAAATGTGTTTACATTAATTACCGATGATATTGGATGTGTAACTTCCACAGTCAAAAGTGAACCAGTAGCTGTAACAATTGACTGTTCTCTTGTAACTGAATTTGAGAAGCCCCAATCAACAGAATCAACAACCGAGCGTGGATTTTCATTTGTTAACCTGTTATCAAAGTCAACATCTGAATCGAAATCAAATATCCAAGTATAATCTAATTGTAGTGTATCTGAAATGGCTGGCAGAGTGTTACCGGAAATGGTAATTCTTCCAGTTTCATTTATAGAACCAGAGCCATCTGGGTTCTGGGCTGTAATAACATACCGCTCACCGGTTGTAAGGTTAAATACCCTAGTTACAGCGGTTATTGGCTGATGTGATAGCTGAATGGAAGTTCTGTCGGAAGAAGACACGACTGAGTTCTCATTGATAACCTGGACGTTCTGTGTCGTAGTACCAATTCTTGATACATCTGGATATGTTAAAGGATCCTGACCGTTAAAACGTCCCTTTGTCTGCTCTTCGGAAAAGTCCCTAATTGTATTGTCTATAAAATGAAGTCTATCAAACCCCCATGGAGATCCGCCAAAAGAACCGAAATCTCTGATAAGCTCATAATTTCCGGTAACAACTCCCAGTGAGTCCGTTGACCTAGCAATGAAGTTTGATCCAGATGTTGAACCCGCTACCTCAACGATGTTGTTAACGGGTTGGTCTGGTAAAACTCCAGCATCAAGATTTTCAATTCTCTTTCTCGAAACAGTCTTGTTCTCATCGCCTTCAATTTGTCCAAGTACAAAATCGTTAGATACATCTGTTGGGTCGTTCCTATTAGACTGATCTCTGTAAATGAATGAATCCAAAATCTCTACGAAACGTACACCTTGGACATAGATATCAACCTTACCTCCAGTGCCCTCAGAAATGATTGTTCTAGTACCATCCTCATAAGTGTTTACAACCGTTCCATCACGAGTCATTAAGTCATCGCCAGGCTCAATTACAATTGCATCAATAACCTGAGCATCATTTCTAACAGCATTGGAGTATCCAAGTGCAGTTCCAGTATTTGCACCAGAGAAAATAGATAGAATTCTATTCCTGAATAACTGGTCGGATTCGGAACCTGCTCCACCAGAAAATGGAGAGGTGTTGGTAATATTTGAAACACCAGGCGTTGTTGATGTAGAGAGTGTATATTTGGAAATATTTCCAAGAATGCCGGTGGATGATGCCTCAAGTGAAACTTCTATAGCGAACTCGTCGGTAATACCAACAAAGTCTAAGTCAAACCTAAACTTAGAAGCTGTAGCTCTGTACTGGTTAGCGTTTACTGGGGAGATATTTTGGGCCTGGGTAACTTTGAAAGAAGCGCCATTGGATGCTGAGACAATATCATCGACATTTATTGAAATGTCTGCCTCAATTTCATTGAATGTGTACAAACCTATCCCGGAGGATACGGATCCCTGCTTACGAACCGCCCCGAAGTTAGCTCCGGCCTTGTCCAAGTCTGTTCCTAAAGATAAACGTAAAGATTGAGCTGTGCGAATTCGCGCAAGCTCATCATAAACGCCCTTAAGTTGAGCGCTTGGTCCATCGATAAATAAATCGCGAGCCACAGTTCCAGGTTTGGTATCCAACTGTGACTGTGCGGTTTTATAAAAATCTACAGCATTTAGGATTAATTCATCATTTGTGCGTACCCTAACCATTCAAACATCCCTTATTTTCAGTACTTTATATATCGAAGAGTTCTTAATAATGCGCCATAATGCGTATTAAAGAGATACTGAAAAGGACGCTGGTACACGTCGAAAAGCCTTAGAAACAACAACTAGGTTAATATTGAAAAATCTTGGATCAATATCGTTTTGATTCACGTCAACGCTCTGAATGGCAGCAATTTGTTCTTGAGCAGTAACAACCTGGTTATTTTTCATTTGTTCAGCCTGTAAACGCTGCAGATTGGCTACACTGAACCTTAACTGAGAGTCAGCTATAGATTTGAAAAACACCTGGTCAAACGCTCTTCCAATCATAGATTGAGTAATTGGAGATCCATATGCAGGAAAAAATGAATTTGCGCCAATCTCAGTAGTCAATATCTTAAGAAGATCCTGTGTTAATTTCTCACCATTTTCTACTGTTGCAATATCTCCATTAGATCCTATTCTAATATCGCCCTGTTCTAATTTTAAATCAAAAGACATTACTCACCATCCTGATCATGTGGAAGATTTCCACCCTCACCGTTCGCAGGAGCACCAAGTTTGTCCTGGTATATTTTATCAGCATAAGATAAAATATTAATAACCTGCTTTTCAAATGCTTGAATAGCCTCCGCAATTGAAAGTTGAGGGCCATTGCTTCTTCTAAGTTCTACATCGACTGATCTCAAATCCGGGTTATTCACATACAGCCTATCAAATGCGTTCTCATCAAGCATAGAGATTAAAACCTCTATATCTATGGCCCATAATGCACTATATATTGCTAATACATCAACTAGACCTAGCCCAGAAACTTCCCCCGTAATAACCTCCACTGCCGTAAGTGAGTCGGATCCTAATCTCTGATTATTATCCCTACACTCCTTCGCATCAGCCAACTCTTTAACCCAGGTCTTTTCTGTATTTTCAAACTGAGATAAATGAAAATCTGAATTTTCCAGATTCTCATCAGATAGCGTTCCAATTTCAGATGACTGAAGGGACCTTAATTCAAGATTTTTAATTGTCCTTTCAAGCTCTGCTTTCTGCTTCGGAACGATAAGATTTGTTGTATCACATCCCCCTTCAGGACCAGTCTCTGAAGGCAAGGGTGTCCACCTAATCTTTTTAGATACATTCTTAATATTATCAGTAGCCTCAATAAGCTCATCAATAACAGCCTTTATGATCTTTACAAGTTTGTTAATGTTTATTAATTGAGTTCTATGTGAGTTTTTAAGCCTTTCAATAATATCATCTGAATTAACAGAAGCCCCATCCTTATTTAAAAGAGCACTGACTATACTAGATAATTCGGCGTTACTAATTTCAGATGTTGAAATTGAAAAATCCTCAATTGTTAGCAACGTAGAATTGATAAGATCGGTTGATCCTTGCTCCCTCAGCCTTAATCTAAGGATAAATTCAATGCCTGGGCGTTTTGTATATATGGATCTCTCAATCCCAGTATCACCTTTTGATGGCAAGAATGGCGCTGCAACTATTCTCGTTTCGTTCGAAAAGCCAGTTACCGTATCAGTAATGTTCGGATCTGTATTGAACGGTCTAAGAATGTGATTTCCTTCAGAGAAGAAATTGGTAATTTCCAACTCAGAACCATCAGTTGAAATCCTTCCTCTATACCTGGACTTTATATAATCCTCTCTTTCTTTCTTAGTGAATATTTGAGGATCGGTATCTGTAAGAAAATTAAAAGACTCAGAAGAATTCATTTGCAAAAATGGTTTAATTCCATTAGGGACGCCCATTGCTATGGCGTAAACACACGCATCAAGTGAAAGTTTTCTAAAAAACTTCATCCTCTCCCTTACAGAAACCTCCCTTTTGACCTGCAAGTCTCTCACAGGGGATGGGACGTTAGATGAGGTATTATAATTCCTGCTCCTTTCATCAGCTTTTAAAGTCGGATCAAATCCTGGACTATAAAAAGAACTTGTACCTATTACGGGAAACCCAATCATACGATAGAAAGCATGGGTCCTGCTTTCTTGCGGGGCTGATGGATCAATATCGGCAGCATTAGCAGCATCATTAGCTACAGAGTTACCATCGGCAATAATTGGCCTTTCAACCATTGGAGCGGCGGCGAAAGATCTTGCCTTATCAATTGGTAGAATAAACTTATTAAATAATACCTCAAGATCTATTTCTACACCTTGAGTATCATCTAATTCGGAATCTGTTTTAATTTCAGGTAAATCATCCATAATACGCCTCTATTAGGAGCCAGCAGCGTCAGTTTCATCACGACGTACCTTAGAGTCCTTCTCGCCAGACCTGAATCCACCAACGAACTGGTATGGATAGGTTCTAATTTTAATTTCCGTTTCTACATTTAGGTCATTCTGATTCAAAACCTCAGCGAACAAATTGCCATCAAAGGATATTTGCAATTCACCAGAACCGGCCTTTTTAGATGTGATGTCCGCACAGAACAATGCATACCCATCATAAGTGAAGTTTGAAACCTCACCAAGAGTAACGGTTCCTGATAGTTTATCAGCAATCACATCTTGACAGTTCAGGGGAATGGATTCAGCAATATCATTTTCACCAAAGTCACTTAATGTTACAGCTATCTTAATCTGATCATCTACAAACTGAATTTCAGGGTCTAGTGTGGCATCTGATTCATAAACTGACACTCCAGCAATGAATGAATTTTTGTATACTACTTCAGAGTCTGATTTTAAAGTCTCCAGACATCCAACAGCTGTTGCTTGGAATTTAGCCGCTCCGTCTATCGATACATCCTCTCTTAATGTAGTCATAGCATCAGTTAGGCAGGCTAGAGTGCTTTCAACATCTGGAAGTGCACCTCCAATCTTTTCAATTGCCGCAGTAACATCTCCAGTTATTGTGTCAGCTATAGCTGCCTCAATCTGAATCTCTGGCTGACAACCCGCAGTAATGATCTGATACTTCATAAGTACCGCATGATTAATCTTTAGGTTCCATGTGATATTAGGCAGCTGATACCCGTCTTCATAATTTGGAAGGCCAGCAAACACAGGGTCTTGATGAATAAAAGTGTCTAAAGTAGCCTGTTTGCCATCGATATTGAATGGAGTAGTTCCATCGGACTCGAAAACATCCCCACCGACTAATCTTATCGTTCCTTCATCATTTCCAAAATCAGTGCCTAATAAAGGTGGAAGCTCTGAACCATAATCTAAAACATTTTCATAATTCAAAACGCCAGTATATGGCTGCTTGGTTAGAATGATGTCATTGATGAGGAAATTTCTTGGACCAGAAAAGTCACCATTATCGGAATCGTGCCCGAATAATGCGGGATCTAAATTTGCAACCATATCCATAGTGTAAGGAACAACATTCTTTATGTTATCATCCTTATTGAATGAAAGTGGCTGTGGCCAGAATATGTTATCATTGACTGGTGTATATATTAAACTGAATGGATACTCCGGATTTTCATCGTCAACGAACTGCCACCTTTCCGTTCTCAATGGTGCTACAAGATCTTCAAGACCAGGAATTCCAAGAGAGTTAAGGTTCATGGAGTACTGTCTATGATAAATAATCCTTCCGCCAATACCGGTTGTTCCATCAGGATTGTCGCCAATGAATGCAGGACAAACATCATCATCGCAACAATCGTTACCTCTCTTGCATGGCTTTATGCCACCAAGCTGAGCTAGTGCCTCAATAATCTTAAAGAGTGCCTGGAAAATGATTAGAAGAGCAAATAACTGCTCAATTAAACATAGCAGTGCTGCAATCTTTTGAGCAATAGCAATAATACCATCTTCATTTCCGGTTTGAACCGCAGATGCGAGTGCTTCAATGTTTGAAATAAGATCGTTAATCATTGCAATGATTGTATTAATTAAATATTCAATTAGAGCAATGAGTAAAAGTATGAACGCCAAAATCATTGCAATCAATGCAAGGAATGGAAATATTGCCAAGAATGCTGGAATGCACTGCTTGAAAAGCTTTTTAAGAGCTTTGATAGTTTTGAACGGATTCATCAATGCACATAAGACCTCAATGATGCAGATGATCATGTTGAGTAGCGCCTGAAATAAATTGTAAATCGCAAGGTACGGACCTAACATGTTCATCAAAGATGCAATAGCATCAAAGACTGAATCGAAAGTACCATCAGCAGATGGTATTAACTTTCCTCCGGGGATAATAGCAAAGATCTGCTCTAAAAGGGCAATGATGTCTTCTGGAACTCCCGGTGGTAGAGCTAAGTCTGGAAAGGGGATCTGTGGCGGAGAATAGATCGGTCCAAAACCAATGTCTGGTGGAGGCCCTAGATTTTCTGGATTGAGGTTATTGTCACTAGGACTGCACGTCATCCTTCGCACCTACAAGATTTACACGTAGACCTTAAGCCATCTTTTGATGATTTCTTTTTATAAAAAGATAAAAGCTCTTTAATGTTGTGACATCTGTAGCACTTTTTCATAATTTACCTTAAAGATCTTCCAGGGGATCTGGTAACCAATCTTCCAGTGTTTCTATCGTTTGCATATAGATAGATACCCTCAGCGTTGAGATACATATTTCCCTTTCTTGATTCCATTTTAATGTGACCCTCTGCAACCATATCAATCTCTCCAGGTGTATATATCCTTAACCCGGACTCATCGAAACGTAAAATATGCATCATGTTTCCAGCTGCTATTCTCAAATCAAAAGCGCCAGACCTATATGCATTATTAAGATTAAGAAACCTAGAGTCATCGCCCACGGTGGTTCCGCCAATTTCGATAAGTACATCACCATCAAATCGTCCAGCATATGAAATGTCATTAATATCCCTGCCAACATTTGAAACAATCCCACCAGCACAATCTAGCCACATAGATTGTCTATCTACAGTATTAGCGCCTATGGACATTGAAAGCATTCCATCCAGAGTTATAGTTCCAGACCTTCCGCCCGCATTTGCCAACTCAGAAGAAACTATTACTTCTGGAGAAATTGTCTGCTCAACCTTTGGCAAAAGATTTAGTTTTGAATCAGGGTATAACGGAACCGGATCATCATCTAAAGAATGAAGGGGAAGGGTATTGGAAATATCATGAAACACGGTTCCAAGTTTAATCGGTTTTCCATTATTCCTATCGGTAGGCGCAGCAGAACCAGCAAGGTCCGCTGGGTCTTCAGATAGTGCTACAACTCCCTTTCCGTATGAATCAAGGAAAACATCTTGGTCATCAACATTCCTAATGAACTGCCTTGGGTCAGTATCATTATCTGCCGCAGCAATTGTTGAATAATTTTCATGACGAACGGTTAAAGCAACATTGCCAACCTCAGAAGATGCTGGAGCGTTAAATCTAAACTGACCCTCCTTGTCAATATCCAAAAAGAACTTAGACCTATCCCTGGCGTAATCAGTCTCATCATCTACAAAGAATGACAGATTGTTAAGGTCTGGAAGTTTAGCCTTTCTAGCATTTAGCTCCCAATGATAAGCAATAGACTTCCTGGTTTGCTCCCTTAGCTTAGCAAAGGTATCTGATGCATTGACCTCAACATTTCTAAATGAAAGAGAATCAACCCTTCCATTGGGAAGTATTGCCCTATTTAGATCAACTACGTTTCCATAGATATCAACTACGGTTCCCGATATGGACTCTATAAGTTGATTAGGCTCAATGAGGGATAATGAAAGCGCATCTGCTCTCGACTTCCTTCTGTTTACAAAAGTGTCTTCTTCAAGTATAATCTCACCGTCATAAACTGATCTTTCAGAGATATCATCCGTGAATCCAAATGAATTTGGGAATTCATATACAATCTGTCTGGACTCATTAAATGCAGGGTTTCTTGTAAAAGAATCTCCAGGCCTAGTTCTAGTATCTAGACCAATTTGTTTTAATGAAGTTTGATAAGTATGAGAGGTTAGGGATGAACCTGAAATTCCTCTGGTTGCATTTGCCTGAACATCTCTGAATACTGGCCCTGTGATGGACCTATGCGCTTCCGTGAAGTTCATGTAGGAGTTGAACACGGATGAGTTTATGCCAAGCTTTGGGTCAGCATGTACAAACTGATCTGGGTCACCAAACTGTAATCCAATCTTTGGATCAGTTATGTGCCTGATATTATTTCTAACCTGTATTACATGACGGCCCGGTCTTAGAGCAGACATCACGTTCTGCTTGTAGCCAGAAATGGATGATGTGTTTTTGTTTCCAAATGTATCAGTAGATGGAACGTATGATACTGGAGACCAAGACCCTCCCTGTCCTTGAGATACCTTTATAGTTGACCCCGGAACTGGACAGCCACCCGCAAACTCACCACCTGGACCTGACCATGATGCAGGTATGGGTATGGAGTGTTCCCTATTGGATACATCTGATTTAGACATATCTACAGTGATGAGAATTGTTCCTGTATTAAAATCAACTCTTTTTACAGTTGCATTCCTAATCAGACCTACCTGCTGAGACCCTATACCCATTACAAATTCCCAAATGGATCAGTGAAATCAGGATCATTTTCCAGGGATGCCTGAGATCTTACACCTCTTGCGGCAGACTTATACTCTTGCACCTCAGCATTATCCTCTTGCGCAGCTTGATTTTCCTGGTTTGATTCAACCAATGTATCCTTTACTGGCTCATACACTACCCAAGCGTCAATAACATTTCTCATTATTATATTATCCAATTCAAACTCTGTATTACTCTGTAAATTTTTCTGCTCTTCTGAAGAGAAACCACCCACTGCATTTTGTGACGCTGTTGCTGGCTTGAAAACTTCATCAAATAAGCCTGATGCAGACCCAGGGACACCATTCTTCTCAATAATTCTAGCGGCATTCCAAGCAGCAGAAGATGGGGTCTCTGTATCATTGTCTATATCAATCTCTACGAGTCTAACGTCATTTCCATCAATTTGAAAATTCTCCTGGATATCTGAGTCCCCAATCGTTTCATTTGTTTGAGTGGTATATATTTTAGGATCTAAAAAGTAACGCCTAATAGCTGAGGCTGCCTCCCTTAGCGGTGCATCTCCTCCCTTCTCAGCGTATACCCTAATTTCTAATACTGGTTTTATATTTCTAACAGCAACGGTATTTAATGCACCCGAAGCCGCATACATAATCTTTCCAAGAACACTTCTATTGTGAGAGCCAGTAGAGCCTTTTAATATAGACTCAAGGTCCTGATTAAATTCGTTAACAATAATTGCGCCAAGTGCCACATCATCACCTTCAGCATTAAATCTAGATGATCTAAATTGTTCTGAAAATGTTTGTGCAGAGTATAAGTACTTACCAATCATATCTAGATGAGTTGGAATATACTCGCCAGGATTATGTCCGTAAGTTAATGTAAGGGTAGTTGTTAATCCTTGGTCATAAGAAAATGTGTGAGAAACTCCCTCTACATAAAATAACTGATCTTCAGCTTCAATATAAACAACATCCCCGGCCTGATAGAATTCGTTCCAACCAGAGATGGAAGCTGAACCATTAAATATATTTCGCCTTGCAAGGTTTAATAGTGTGACGGCGAATGGTGCGCACTGCGACTCTGGGTCAGATGCCCAATGTGCCTCAACAGAGTTTCCAACCTTAAAGCCATATTGATACCACATGTCATAATCAACAGCATATGCTGATACGATAGCGTTACCACCACTATTTCCAGAAAGATTGGTATTAAGCTGGGTTGGAGCATCTACAAAGCCTTCACCAAAAAGACCATTAACCTGGACTGCGGTATACGGAGGCGGCTCTTCATTTATGGTATAAGATAGGATCTGCTCTTCTTTAAGAATAAATCTATTTCCCGAACCAGGGCCTAGATCATGAACCGTCTCATCCTCAATCATATGCTCAAGGAATTCTGGAATAGATGTCTTTCTATTTAAGAATGGTGAGAGAGCCGTCTTTGCACCATCATCATCCTTGTTTATCTGTAATCCCTCCATTAGATTTCTAGTTGTATTAGAAAGCTCAAGGGCAAGCTTTTGCCTTTCCGAAACAAGCTCAGCTACTTCTTGAAGAATATTTAAACCATCAAGTTCAGATACGACACCCTCTAATCTTTTGAATCTCTTATTTGAAAAAAGCTCTCTGGTAGTAGGCGCTTTAACTCCCTTGTTCTTTAGAAGCCTTTGACGTATTACATCAACCATGTCTCCAACAGAAGTCGCAGATAATAGTCTAGCAGAAAAATCCTTTTTCTTAGTAACATTCACTCTCGATATAATATCAAAAGTTTTATTCACAGAAGTTTGCCCGCCTGAATTTGAATTTAATATTTGTAGCTGTTCGATATTTTTATTTTCAGACTCTTCTCTCCGCTCAGGATCTCCATATAAAGGTACGGACTGTAAATTTGCACCGCTAATTTTACCAGTATCAGGATCTGATAGGAATCCAAAACCAGGTGCCCCACCAGCTGGAGAGTTTCCCCCAGCAAGAAACTTCTTAATAGCCGCATCAGTTCCCATACCAGGAGTGTTATTAGAGTTTCCAACACCAGAAGCTCCAAGAGAAATAACTCTTAAACGAATTTCATCCTCGGTAATTTCAATCTTATTAGTCAAGCCCCGAATCTGGTTGAATAAAAGGGTTTCAAGGAAATCTGGGAAAACTTTAACGCCAGTTTCATCTCTATCTTTAAACATTTTATAGAAAACAGATGATGGCATTTTATTATACAGAGGCGGACGTACCCTGATGTTACCCTGAGAGTCCGCAAAAACTTCAAGTCCTAGAATTTTTGATACGGATTCAATCTGACCATCAACAGTTGTGTACTCAGAGTTGAACAGCTCCATAGCCCCATCAATCTTTCTTTCGAAAGCCTGAATGTCATAATTCTTATCGTACTGATCGTCTACAATAAAAAGGTTATTGTCAGAATTCGCTTTAACTTTCCACAGCCTCCTTAAAGCTAGGGCGTTAATCCTTCTTCTCATCTCAGCTCTTGAAGCTGATTTTTGAGCCTGTGTTACAGCGTTGTTTCCATCAAACTCATCAAATCCGGATTCAAACGATATGTCGTCCCCAACTATCTTGATGGAGCCGGAACTAGCTGAGAACAGTTTAGATTCCTTATCTGAAAACTTCTGCTGCTCTTCCTCTATTTTTATATCTAAAGAATCAATTTCCCTATCAATCGCTTGAACCTGATTTCTAACTGTTGTCTCAAAATCTCCAGGATCATCATACCCAGCAATAGTTAGAGATTTCTGATCGATCCTTGCAGCTCTCTTTCTAAGTAAGCTCTGCAAGCGTCCTTGACGTTTTGTTAGATCCGCTTGACCCTGCCTAATAAAAGCAAAGGCATCATCATTTACAGATAGAGACTTGAATGGAATGAAGTTACCCCAAATAACATTACGTTTAGATAACTCCCTAACCAAGCCATCAATGTAGGATGAGTGTGTGTCAACATTTTCAGTTGGGTCATAAGCTAGAATATCATTCTGCCCCTTCAAAGCACCTTTCAAGAAAGTGTTGTAGTTATATGGCTGACCAGTAACTAGCAGTGATAGTACATTCATTACATCTTGACCAGCAAATGGAGATGCAGTCATGGCCGGTGTACGTTCGTCCTGAACATTAACCCGAGGATCAGCTCTATCAACCTTCTGTATTGACTGAACCCCCTGCTTCCACCTATAAACAAAGCCATCAGAGTCCGCTAGAACCTGCCTAAGCTTGCCAAATACAATCTCATTCTTCTTTGTCTTATAAAGAATTTGATTAGCATTCTGTCCCTTAAAATCAGTGCTCTGGAATTTAAGGGCCCTGGTCTCCAGAAGCTTCTGGTTTTCATGCAATAGCGGAGGGAAGGCACCATCTGTGAGGTTGTTTATGGACTCGCCAGTACCTGCATCAAAAGATAGATCAAATGGCGTCAGAGGGTCATACAAAGCCGAGTTAAACACATTCAAAGAGGGTTTAATATTTATCTGTGATTTAGTGAAATACCCCGAGTTATCCTCACACTCTACATTAACAGTATGCTTACCATTAGATGCGCTAAAGTTCTGAGATGTGTTCTTAACTAGCCCAACAAATACAGCGGTTCCAGCGCCCTGCTTTGTAAAGTTATTCCTAAACATTCTCCAAAGCCAAGTGGGGAAGTTCGGTCCAACTATCGCCGCCTTCTCTATCTCATCCGGTGACGTTCCATTACCAGTGAACATTCCTCCAATATTTGCCATAGAAGAATTTATGTTGGACACAAGATTATTAATAGTTTGGCCCATTGATAGAGCGCCAGAACTTTGGAACCCTGGGAATCCAACATTCAATTTAGAATCAGGTATTGTCTTAGATGTCATAAACACATTAATAACGTCCATGCTTTGAATAATAGACCTTCCATTAAAGAATTTCCTCATTCTATTTCTAACGTAGTTTACCTCAGAGTTATACTTTCTTGCTTCCGTAGATGTTTCCGATTTAAAAAGAACCGATCCTGTTGTGTTTTCTATCCCCATTAATAAGAAAATGTTTTCTACTATCTCTTTAAATAATCTAACATCGGAATCTGATAGGGCATTTTTATTCGTGCCTACTCCGGCCAAATCTTCATCTGTAAGAAGATCTTTCGGATCAATATCAACAGACCCCCCAATCCCAACAAGGCCAGAGTTATACGTGAAGTTAATCTCCTTACCTTCACCATCTATAATTGCCCTTAGCTTTTTTGAAATAAAGGTTTGAGGTGAAAGTACAAAATTGATTCTTGAAGCGCCCCTACCTCTTCTATTAGCATTTAACTCATTTTTCTGAGAGCTAACAAGCTGTCTCGTCTCTATCTCAGCGAACCTTCCGATTGGTGAATTTTTATAGAAGTTAGATGAGTCTATAATTGCACGATCAATATCTTTGTTCGTAATATGCAATATCTTATATGGGTCCTCAATGGCTATCGAAGCCGAACCACCGTTAAGTTTAGTCGTAACATTTGTGGTTATGGAGGCAACAGCGGTAAGCTCAATAACACCAGTGCCCTCACCGAGATCTCCGGCAAACACGGATTCGTAATCATTGACCCATGTTGTAGTGTCATTGGAGTCTGAAAAAGCCATCGCCCTTCTTAGAGTGTCAATAGCCCTCCTTGTCTCTGGATCAATCATATTTCCAAGAGCATTGTCAATCTCGGCTATGTCCTGCATCACCATGGGTATAAGTGACAGGTTGAACTGACCAGTTTCCGCAGCTAAATTGTCCACTTTAGACAGCCTCTCATAAGCCGCCATTAAATTACATTTATTCTGAAATAGCTTCTTGGAAGCCCTAACAAATAAGCGCTCCTTCTCTTCAAGAAGATCAAGTCTTGAGTTTTCAATAAGAGAAGAGAACATTCTCTTCTTAATTATAATAGTAAGCTCTGGTTGCTGAAATAGAACCTCTCTCATTCTTGGGCGAATGTTATTCACTAGCCCAGAAGATATGTATGTCCTCTCAGCAGATTGGTCGAACTTTTTAGAAAAATCTCCAAGCAAGCCAAAATTTCCGACCCTATCCCCATTGGTATCAAGGGAAGTGACAGAATTCTCACCGAAGCTAAATTGTTCGTTAATTGCGTTTCCAAGGGCAGATGCAAAACCCATACTTACCTACTTACTTTAAAAGTTATTTATTCCAGGATCTCCAATATGACCAATGGATGATGTTAGTCTATCATTACTTGATATTATTGGCTGATTAACTGGTTGACCAGGTTCAAAGCTTTGTGACGGAGCAAGCTGAGAAAGAGAATGTGGAACGCCGAGAGTTGGATCTGAATTAGACGGTCCAGAAACTGGAGAGCGATGCCATCCAAGGAAGTTAGACCTGAACCCTCTGCGCTGTGTTGCCATAAATGTCATTGAGTAATCAAACATTCCAAGCTTCTGAGCTGATTCTGTTAATACAAAATCCATAAAATATCCTCTGTATGTCCATCCAGACCAGTACATCTCAACAGAAAATGCTAATGATGCTAGCGTAGGAGTTGGACGAGTTGGGGATGTTGACCCAGACTCAAGAGCGTTGGCTGTCATATCTAATATATCTTCACCAACGGAAGCTGTAAGGCCTCCAAGAATTGATCCTGGAGAATCTCCTAGTAGTGAATCCCTTGACTGATTCCTATCGAGAGCTGCCGCCAATGCTAGAGCAAATGGGTCGAAAGCAACCTGCTCCGCTCTATAGATATCAAAAAGAACGTTTATACCTTCTACTCCAGATGAACCCGTTGTCCCTTTAATAGAAAGAGTAGTTAAATCTTCTCCCCAATATTGCAGAACAAAACCTCCCTTTGTTCTCTGATTGGTAATTATCTTTTTATCTGATGTGACGATGTTTTCTGGGTTGATATACATATCAACAATACCAGTTTCAGGTAAAAACCATTTAACCATATTTCTTGTATGATGCGCAGTACGATTAGGGCGGATACGGTTTTGACGTGTACCATCACCAGAGGATGAGGGTGGAACCCTTCCTGTAGTGTTATTTACGGCTGCTTGAGCCTGCCCTAATAGGTTTAATGGTTGTAGTGGCATGGATATATGTGGTTTTATTACTCCTGAGTATTAACCCCGATAATGGCTTGGTTATTTTTGGACTTTTCCAATTCCCTCCAGGATCTTGAGAATTCTTTCTTAGCAATGGTTATCATGCCGTCTTTTACATCAACCTCTACTTTTAATACTCCATCAATTACCACTTCCTGAGGGGTATTTCTATCACGACTTCCACCTGGATCCTGAGCACCACTTCCCCTAGCCCTAGCTACATCATCTTTCATCTTGGAACCATCTGGCAATTTATCCTTACCATCATTTTCAGTAAGGCCCATCTTCTTCTTGATAGCCTTATTAATTCTACCAGCAATACCATCTTTACCCAACAGATCCGCCAAAGAGGATCCAAGAGCCTTGCCCTCTTCTAAAAGATCACTAGCCCTACCAGCAATCTCATCTCGGTCTGTAATGTTAGTTGAACTTTTTGCGCCAGTAATTTCTCCAGTAGAGGATTTAATTTTTTTTCCGGATAGTGAGGTTGATAGTCCTTGAGGGTGTAAATCTGTAATATAATTTCCGCCAACAAATTTATCAGCATCTTTAAGTGATTCAAGATCTAGATTAGCCTTACCCCTTAACCCTCGCTGACCCGCATTGAGAAGTTTTACTAATTGATTGGGAGCACCCTTTGCAATTTCATTTCCAAGCTTTAAAGCATCAATCATTGCATCCTGGGGAGACTTCATGTCCTTAAGAGCATCCTGAAGTTTTTCCGTCCCACCCTCCTGCATCGCTGCGAGTACCTTAAATGCTTCCTGCTTATTTTGAGCTAACCCAAACTTTTCTAACATCTCGGTTTGCTTCATGAGCTGACCGGCAAGAGCTGGATTTTCCTGAACATCCTCTAATGTTACTGGTGCACCAAGTCCAGTGTTCTCCATCGCAGACATGGTCCTAGAAATAATCTCACCAAAGTTGCCCTGCTGCTTCAAAAGCTCAATCTCAAAACCACCAGCAAGACCGCCTCTTCCGCCGGAAGCCTGATTCACATACGAAGCCTGACCAATATCCATGCTTTTAGCGCCCTCAAGCATTCCACCGGTAATATCAGCTATCGCCTGCTTTGAAGAACCAGTGTCTCCTAGCGCCTTACCAAGAGAGCTAATTAGTTTAACGGCTGAGTCGGAAGCGTCACCCATGGATGAAATTCCGGAAGTTGCCTTCTCCATATAGGTATCCATAATCTCCATAGGAAGCTTAAGGTCTTGAGCGGCATTTCTAAAGGCCGACAAATTCCTCATGGAATTTTCTACAGAGGTTCCAAACTTATTATGAGTTTTGGTTAGGAAAGAGGTAACATCTTCGTGCTCCATCATTAAACCGTCTGCTAGCCTAATGGATGCAGTGAACAAATCCATTGAGTCGCTCCCATCCTCATTGACGGCAATAAATGTATCCATTGAGTTCGAGATACCTCTCAAATTATCTCTATACCTATCAAGTTCGGAAGATAACCTACCAGTAGCATTACCAGTTTCCTCAAGCCTTTTTGAATACGCTGCGCTTGCATTAGTCATGGTAGCCGTATCTAGAGCCCCATCTTTCATGAATGAATTCAGGGAGCCTGATTGTGCAGCCATTTTCATTAGACCAATCTCTGTTGATCTGCTCTGCTCTGTTAGTCTGTATAGCTCTGTAACGCCATCCAATATTCCACCTCCAATTCCAAGCTTCGCCAATACTGGCTGTAAACTTGAAAAGGAAGATGATATTCTCTGAGATGCATCAACTCCCTCATCACCAATCTTACCAAACATGTTTGAGCCCTTCGTAAGCTCAGGCATTAGTATTGTAGAAAATATTGATGCTGTCTTAACCAGACCGTCACCAGTCTGATTATTCATTTCAATAGCCTTATTTGTAGCACTCTGATAGGCTTCCCTTAACTCTGTCGCAGATATCTTTGCACCACCTAGGAAGCTAGATAAGGAGGTGGCATTTCCCTTTAGAACTTCCGTTAAAGATAGTGCTACATTCTTAACATCAGTAAGACCTTCTTCAAGCCCACCGGCAGCTCCAATAGCCTCATTAATATCTTCTGTAGCTTTTTTAATATCATCATTAGCCATAAAACACTACCTATTCTTGGACAACCCTACGCCCTCTACGCCTGGAAAGTCTTAAATGATCTTCTCCCTTTATGCCTTGTAATGCGCTCTTAGCTCGATCAGACACGGGCTGAGCCTGAACATAATCCCAAGAATCCTGGTACTCCTCATCAGATGAAGAAAAATCTGGTTCCTTAGACATATCTTTAGCCATCTCAAGATTGGTAAACGAACCAATAAGAATAGCCTGATCTCTCAACGTTTCTACCTGCCTTCTCTCACTCTCTCTCCAGGAGTAAAATAAGTACATCTTCTCTACCGGATCTATCTCGTCAAACCATGGGTCTGATGGTAGCCTACTAAATCTTTCAGATAGATGATCTATGAATCGATGATCTGGATCTTTAACTACTTTTGGAGATCGCCTCGGCAACCACCTTCACGTCCTCAGTTGACTTAATTGAGTATTTTTTCTGATTATCAACATCCATGTGTTCGAAATGTTCAAATAAGAAGTTAGTAACATTATCGTCTAGCTCATCGATAAAAGCCTCTCTCATGTAGAAGCGATCAGCTTCGCCAACCCTATCAACTTCAGAAGAAATAATTGCATCCAATGAAATTCCATCAATGGACTGGACTGCATAAGCAAGCGTTACAGTCTTAACCTCCATAACAGAGTCCTGAGTCTTTAACTTGAACATGTTGTCTCTCGCTCTCGCAATATGCTTTCTCTCCTTGGACTTCAAGGTTGAGACTGTAAATGTAGCAATGCCGGTATCATCACGAACTGGAATATCAATACTGGAACGTCCAATACCAACAAGCATCTCTATTCTCGTCTTTGATGATGGAACATTTGCCGCTTGCTGTCTAGATTGAGCCCACTCATTACGCCTAACCTGAGCCTCCTCCCATGAGACGGACTCTGATTGGTGCTGTTGTGACTGACCCTGCTGAGGGGGAGCTACCTGCTGCGTAGAGGTAAAGCGTTGCTCTTCCTGCATTGGTGGCTGCTGTTGCTGTGGCTGTTGTCCAGACTCATCTGGCACACTAAACTGACGTGCCTGCCTTGACTTAAATTCAGTCTTTCCTAATGGAGAATTTATAGATCCCAAAATTACCTCATAAAACAAAATTGTCTGATATGTAATATACCAGACAATTCAGAACTTTAACAATTAATGTATATTTATTACGATTATGCTGATTCAATAGCCTGTAGTAATCCAGCTCCATCAAGAGCGCCTCTACGGTCCCCTCTATCGGCTGCAAGCTCGAAGGCATTAACAGAGTTAATTGGAAGGTTCCTTCCGCCAGTAGCGCCCGGAACAGCGTTGTTGTTAGCTCCGAGAGTTGTATAGATATGCTCTGCAGTAAGAGACATCTGGTCCGAAATTACAAAGTTATCAGTCTTGAACTCATAAGAGATATCAGAAATCCAACAATTCTTAATAGTCGTAACTAGTGTTGAAGATGGATCATCTCCAGCAAAGATATCCTTGATAACAATATCAAATGGAATTCTTTGAGAGGCTGCATGAACAAATCCACGAGAGAAAGCTGCGGCAACTCTAAGGTTGTCGAATCTTGTTCTCGTACAGTTTATTGTAATGTTTGTACTCTTAGATGGAACTGAATCAATGTGACCATCAGTACCAACTTCATCAATTGTTGCGATGGCACGAGTCTCCTTAACCCCCAAAGTCTGAATAGCTCCTACAGCATTACCATCAACTTCGATGATAATGTTAGTGCTGACTGAAGTTCCCGTACGGTTTCTGCCGCCTTCTGCTGTTGTAATACTACCTGTATTTGGTGCTGTCATGGTTTAATCCTGTTACTACTCAAAATTATATTAATTTTATGCCTAATCCTATTCGCCCCATCTTCAATCTTAACTTTAGACGAGAAGTCTCAAATTATACAATGAAGCACTATAAAAATGCCAAATCATTCATAGTTTTATAATTAAATATTATACAGTAATCTGTCTCCCAAATCAGGAGTATTCCAAAATATTCCAAGCTATCCAATATTCCAAGCTATAAGTAATGAATCGTCGTCTTTAGGGTGGCCTTTTACTATTTATGCCTAGTCCTCTTCACGCCATCTATAATATTAGTCTTAGCTGAAAGCGGCCTTAAATTAATTAAAGACCAGCATTGTAAAAAATCAAAATCATTCATATTTTTATACTTAAAATCTGAAGCTGGTATAATGTGATCTATCTGCCATGCCCACGTTGACTTGTCATTATCATTCCATGTACTAATATCATATACTCCCCAGTTATCCCAGGACATCCACTCTTCGAATAAAGATTCAATATGATCCCTTAATTCTATGAAGGAGTACGGCAAATATTTTGCACATGACTCACCATATTTAGACCCACTATTCCCTTTTAAAGCTCTAATAATTGCATTAGATATGTTACAACGTATCTTAAATGTAACGTTTTCTTTTAACTTTATTCTTCTACTTTTATTTATCCGCTCTCTTTGAGATGGTGTTTTCCTATAAGCCCTTCTTTTATCTTTATTTCTCTCTTCCCATTCACGAGATGCTTGCAAATGTTTATTCCTAAATTTAGGATCTTTATATTTTTTTTTAAACTCTTCCCTTCCGCTCTCTTTATATCTATTTAGCAATCTTTCTTTGTTATATTTTGACTCACATTCATTACATGATGATTCATAATATGTTTTATTATTTTTTAATCTAGATCTGAATTTATTAATATCAATCATTCCGTCACAGGATAAACACTTCTTATTTTTTGGAGTAACCCTTATCGGAATAGTAACGCTGGAATTATCTATTCCTAAAATTTTGTATATTTCTAAAACTTTATGTCTTGTAAAACCAAGATCGCTAGCTATTTTTCTAGCCCCCTTAATACCGTCAAAGGCTGTCTTTATTAATAAAATTTCCTCTTCTGTATTTGCTAATTTTCTAGGCATTGTTCATATATTTTCAATAATTGATTCAATTGCAGCTAGTACCAAAATAAGCCCCTCTTAAAATGAGGAGCTTATTTTTTACCAGGCATTTTTAGCTAGTTTAAAGAACGCCGATGCCTAAGCGAATGAAGATCCAGTTAACTGGGAACGTTGGCTGTACCTTAACAGTCACATTCCACTGTCTTGGCTCTACCGGATCTCTTACCACGGTTAGATCGGTAAAGTCTGTGATTAATCTTCTTGATAGGAAGGAAATCATCATTGAAGTTGCTCTTGCATACAATGTTGCTTCGAACGTTGGGGTTTCAGCCTTACCAATGAATGGCTGGAATGCTGTGCGCATATCCTTAGCTAATCTATCTCTAATAAATACAACTGACTGCTCCTCTTCCTCTGGAAGTAATGAGTCTGTAGTTGTTTTGCCGAAGATAACCAGTCCGCCACCGGCCACTGGCCTTAAAAGTGAAATACCAGCTGCTGTGATATTCTCTTCGATGATTGGGGCATAAAGTTTATCTCTTGTTATAGAGAACCCTCCAATAGTCTTATTTGTTAGTGGTTCCTGAATCTGATCTCTACCTGAGTAGTAACCAGCCGCTGCCGCACCGATGAAGAATCCATCGGCAGCAACCCTGTCAGCACCAGCCTGGACAATAATCTCATCTGGGTAGAAGTAGTTAACCCTGAATGAATCACCAAATCCGTTCTGGACCCCATAATCAGAAAGGTCTTCAACATCACCAGCAAGAATCTCGTTAATCTCATCCCCCTGAATTCCTTCAAGTAGACCAATATCCTCAACTGCCGCTGGAGTGTTTCCGATAACGTTATCAGGGGTTAAACCCTTGATAGCGCCAGTCATAAGGACGCGCTCTTTCTTATTCTTAATTCCAGACATTGCTTCTACGTGAGACTTACCATTCTGAAGAATCACTGAGATAGTCTGAGATGGAAGTGGAACAACCATGTCAACCTCAATCCTTTCAGCAGAATCGTAAGCAGAAATCCAACCTGGGTCGAAGAAGTCTGCGTCCTTTGTGTCAACAAGAGTGCAGCGCAGGGACTCGCCAAGTGAAAGTGCAAGGTCGTCTGTTAGAAGAATTCGTGCAGATGAAGATACAGAGTCTAATACCTGAAATTCAATTCCAGTCTCGGCGGTAAATCCACCCGGATTTGTAATTACAACATTTCCATTTGAAACTGATACAACAGCATATGCTCCATCATTACCAGAAGTGGAGTTCTCAATTCTTACTGAACGAGTAGCTGATACATCATCAAGTCCAAATTGAACGGTTGCTGAGTCAAGCTTAGCAGTCGTTGCGGTTATAACTGTGAGAACACCATCCTCTCCAGATTTCTGAACCGAATCATCTAGAATAACAGTATAAGAGAAAGAGTAAGCTCCGCCAAATACAAATCCAGATGGGTTAGAAGTAATTGTTGAATTATAGAAATCAACCTTATTAGGGATAATCTGGGACTCAACATTTGTAATAGCGTTTGTTATGAAGAAATTAATATTTGCATCAACATCGGGTAGAATTCCGAGTGGAAGCTCAAATGTAAGCTCTTCGAGATCTGTTTGACCATTGGAAGATGATACTAGTAAGTAAGACTCTCTACGTGGGATAGAGGGGGCACACTGAAGTGCAAATGCACCGGGAGTTCCATTTGCAAATGCAAGCTGAGCGCCTAGTGAAAGCCTATTAGATAGTGATGGCTTACCGTGCTTTAATGTTAATTGATTTATGTTAGTAAAGAACTGTGGGTCATTAATATCAATTTCAGCAATATAGTTTGCCGTGAGGGATTCACCAACTCTTAGTGATCCGCCTGCAACCTCAACAACAAATGCATCCCCTTCAACGAATGGTGTGATTCCTTCGGAAATGGCAAACTTAAGGATTCCATTGTCGCGAATCTGGGCATCTGACTGCCAAGAAATTTGGCTCCCATAACCATCCAGTACAACTCCGGTAATAGATCCACGGACAATAAACTTAGCATAACCGTCAATTGGTATGCCATATCCGTCTCTCTGAACGGAAGTAACCCTTGCAGTCCAAGTCTCGGCAGGAGCATTAGGATCTAGAAGGGAAAGATTTGATATTGTTCCATTACCAGTATTCTCACCTGCTCTAAAGAATGCTCCGCCCTGATCGACAAGAGATGCTCTTTGAAGCTCGATACAGTCTGTTGCAATGTCAACTCTGACATCGAACCTTGAATCGAATGGGTTAGAATCAACTGGTGCTTCAAGAACGGAAAGCTCAACACCATTTCTAAAAACCCTTGTACGATTTTCAATTAATGGTCCAACAGCATTCTGGCCACCTAATAGATAGTGTCTGCCGTCTGGAGTTCCGGTCAAAGTGCAATCAGATCCGATACCATCATTACCATTGCCTACTGCAAGATTAATAATTGTCTCATCACGATTACCTTCACCCATAATAACTGAAGTACGCGCACCGGATGGCACTGCCACACCAGATGTGATTGATTCAGTTTGTACTACTGCACTTGGTACCGCATTACCCGCACCTGGGAAATTTCCAGCCATTTTTATCCTCTCATTTTTAAACTAGATGAAACATTAAAATCCAACATACTCTTATGTTGACTTATGTATAAGTATTCTATTTCTACGGGCCCCATCTATTATATTTTCCTTGGCAGAATATGGTCTTAAGTTATTAAGCTTCCACATATCCAGAAATTAATAATCCTGTTCGCCTTCATATACGAAATTAGCCATAGGAATTTTACATTCCCTATCCATGCTCTTATTAAAGATCGTCTATGAGATCTAAAAGTTGAACTTGCGTATTTATCGTCAAGTTTGGAGATATTACCGGGGGATTTACATTTAATCGGCCAAATTCAACGCAGATATTGATTGCATCCATCGTGGACTCAACCGGAATTTCCCTTCTCCACTCCGTCCTAATATCCAAAGATACAGTGGATTTAAATAAAGGGTGCTGCTGGCGGTCCTGTGATTCGGAGGGCCCAGAAATTGAAACCTTCTTCACTGCTATACCAGCTCTTAATAGCTCTTCGTACCTAATATCTTTCAATATTATAGAAGTTGTAGACTCTAATTCGTCCCTAGCCTCAATATCCCTGGCATAAATATCAATAGAAACTGAGCCCTCCCAAGCCCCTGCAAATACATAATGTGTAGGTACTGAAAATAATTTCTCATTGCCGTAACCGTCAATCACTTTGGTTGTGGCGTACTTGACAGTTTCTTTATTTCGATTTATTGATATTGGTATAGAGGACATCGAGCCCATCTTTACTAATAGAGCTGGGTAGAAAATCGCATCGTGCCTAAAGTGCTCACCGATAAATATTCTAGTTGTCTGATCATCATTAAAACCAGCATCAAGTGGAACGTTCGTTAGATCCGGCGTCTTTGGAAAGCCGAACTCATCTCTAACGAAACTATAATATGAATCCTTGGAAAACTCGTCCCTCAGTATCCCCGAGATAGTGTCCTTAATCTGCGCATTCTGCGTATTCTGAACCACATTATGAAGCTGATTCAGGTCTGTTCTTATAAACGATCCCGTAGTCATATAGTAATGCAGTATTATTCAGCACCACGGGCCCCTTCTTTAATGTTTAACTTTGAAGAATAAGGTCTTAAATTAGATAGTGCCCAACATTTTTTAAAGTCCGGATGAACCATCGAATCATACTTAAAACTACAATGCGGTATTATATGATCAATCTGCCAAGTCCAAGTACTAGAACTTCTATCATACCAGGTATTAAGATTATATACTCCCCAATTATCCCAATTCATCCAGCTTTCAAACTGGGACTCTAAGTGCTCTTTAAGCTCCTTGAATGTATAAGGAAGATATTTCGTGCAAGATTCATTACCCTTAGAGGATTGACTCCTTATTAACCCTCTCCTAATAGTTGATGATAGATTTTTCCTTAATTTAAAGTCCGGCTCATTATTGTATCTATCATTATTATGCTTATTTATATCTTTTCTATTTTTCTTTTTATATCTCTTATTCTGATCTCGCTCTCTTTTCTTATTATTCTCTCTATATTCTTTAATCCTGTCAGGGTTAGATTTCCTATAAGAGCTTGATTTATCCTTTATAGCACTGGAGTTATTTTTATAGTAAATCTTCTTTTTCTCTATTAAATCATCTTTATTTTTAAGATTATATTCTTTTTGCCATTCTGATATGGCCTCCTTATTTTCCTCTCTATATATTCTCTTATACTCTGCAGTGCATAATTTACATTGATTTGTTGTTTTTACGCCGGTACTTGACTTGTATGTTTTGAAGTTATTCTCGTGATCTTTCTTTTCTAAACCACAAACTCTGCATTCCTTTAAAGTCATACATTTTTATATATCTATTATGTGTTGGATTATTCGCTATTTCTTCTTGACGGAGCGCTTATAATAATGTAGGGTATATGTATCAACAACAAGAAATGGAGCGCAATAATACTGCCTCTCTTTCACTAAAGGAAAATTCAATGAAAAACATCTATAATATCACCTCAATTCTTACATTCATTGCAATCTCAACCCTTTCAGGATGCGGATCTAACGGTGACTTCTCTACATCTGAGGAATATGGGGCTGGTGGTGACGATAATAATAGTGACGATAATGGTAGTGTCACTAATCCAGGAAGCGATGGTGAGACATCTACTGCCGGTACAGGTGGAGAGCAATCTGAGGAGTCTGGGACATCCCCTGGTGGCTCTGACACCTTATCAACTGGCGGTTCTGACAATTCAACTGGAGGGATGACATCAACAGGAGGCGATGCTGGGACTGGAGTTTGTGTTCCAAAGACCTGTGAAGAGATTGCTTATGATTTCAATGGTGAATTCCCATTACCAATGCCAGGAGAATCAGGATCAGCATGTGGCGTTCATGATGATGGATGTGGCAGAAATCTTTTCTGCGATGTCTGTGATTCTCCATGGCATGAATGTGGTGGCAATATTAGCTCTATTCGGGTAAATGACATTAATGCAGATTATGTAGATTATGGTATCTCAAAAGGGACACCTGGAATTTGCTCTGGTGGTTGTAAGAATTATGGAAAGGATGCTTCTTGTGGTGGTGAAAAATATTTTTACACATGCCCAGCAGAGAAAAACCAGAACGCAGAAGATGGATCCTTTACAAGAATTCCACCAGAGCTTTCTGATAACGACTGTGAGGATCTTGGCGGAAAGGGAGTCTGGTTCTGTTGTAGTGTCAAAAATTAAAACACAACCTATCAAAAGTAAAAAGCCTCGTGTACACGAGGCTTTTTATTTAATGAGTGAATTTTATATAAATCTGTAAGGATATAGTTCCGCCAACAACACCAGATGACTTCTCGATATTATCTAATTTAAGCTGCAAAGAAACCTGATCCTCAAAAACCTCAAATGTAGTACTAGAGTTTGTGATTGTCCCAGATGTACTTGCACCGGTTATATCAGGAAATGGAAGTAAATCAATATCGGTATTTTTACCAGCCAACTTAAACCTAATCCTGCCACTATCCCAGCCATCAGTACCAGAAGTTGACCAGTCAATAGTGGCTCCTACAATCTTAGCACCCTGTGGTATAATTGAAGACAATGGTAATGTACCCCAAGTTGTTTGAGCGCCAGTTGTAGATGTTTGATAGTTAAATCTAATATTCCAAATATTTAAAGATTCAATTCCCTCTATTAATCTCAAACCATCTTTAGTAGTTGGGTTAATATTATAAATCCGATCAAGATTAATCTGCGACCAAGCTCCATGAATCATATTAATATTAACCTCTTTAACATGATTAACATTTCTCGCTACAGTAGCTGAGTTTGAATCATAAGAAATCGTATCTATGTCTGTACCATCAGTAGTTGTCTGATCCAATGTATTATCAACACACAGGCCAGATCCCATAATTATATAAGATACAATAGTTTGATCTCTGGAGATATAGTTTCCAGCTATATACCCACCACCAGAGATTCCTATAGTTGTAAATGATGAGTGTACACCATTCCCAGTTATAATCGAATCATATCCAGAGGAAATTCCAATTTGATATACCGTGGAATCTGTTTTACGAATCTTATTATTAGTTATATGTATAGTAGAATGTGAAGTCTGTCCGGCAACAGAAATGCCAGCATTAAAACTCATGTTGAAGCTTGCGCTTAGAACTCCTGCCCACAATTTATTATTATCAATAGTTGTAGATGAGTTATTGTTGCTAGGAGAATTTCTTACAACTAGCGATATGTAATTGCAAGTATTATTTGAAATAGTTTCTGTTCCAGTAAAATAAGCTGCCGTGGTAGTATACCTACCACTTTCATCACAGTGAAGTATAGCATAACAGTTATTATTAGATATGGTTAATCCAAGACCAGCTATCTGAGAGGCCCCAGCAAATGGCTCTGTGTTAGCGGCATAACCTATAATTCCATTAATCATCGTATTATTAAAAATGCTTACATCTTTAAGTAAGAAACTTGCTATTGATTCATCGGAGGAAACTATTAGTATGCTTCCTTGACCATCCATAATATTGTCATCAATGCTTACATTTAAAAGCATTCCTCTATTATCATCAACATGAGTCCAATGGAATCCTACTGAACAATTTAACCCATTAGAAGACTCTTCAAACTTGTTTCCAGTAATTTTTATATTTTGTGCCGTGCTAAAAGCAGAACCATCGGCAAACTGAGCAATGTAAGGGGCTCTTTCTCCAGAGACGCCCTGAGAAAAGTTGCAACCTTCAATTATACAATCATAAGAATTATTAATCATATTAATGCATGCAACTCCCAGATCAAGATGAGAGTTGTTGTTTGCAACAGCAGTAACCAGCGCATTGTATACAAAGCTTATGTTTTTAATCGTTATGCCATTCTTAACAATCAAGCCGTTCTGAGAGTTAATAGTTACAGTCCCTCCAGCCCCTTCAAGTGTAAGATTGGAAATACTAGTAAGATCCACTTCCTGACTAATAGTTAGCGGACCATTAATCTTAACAGTTACATTGTTGGAGTCTGTATTTTCACACCAGGTGATTATTTGTTCAAAAGATGTGAATGAACTTGCATCCTCACTGTCAGAGATTGTTAGGTCTATATTTCCAGTCTGGTTCCTGATGTTATTTCTGGCATCTACTACAGAGTTCACGGTAATAGACGCAATTGTTACATTCGCAATGTACAGCAGTACTAAATCTTTTCTATCATTCGTTAGCTCATCAAACGTAACAGATGGGATATAATAATTATCAGAATCCGCAAGTCTCCTACCGAAGAAATGCTGCTTCGTTGGAGTTATTGGAAGAACTTCAAGAAGATCCTTGTCGTTTACGCAAACACCCCAGTTCAATGTTGCTGTCTGCCCAGCTCCAGTGTCCTGTACAATTTCAGGTATAGATACGGACTGAGCATTAAGTGTGGACATGTGTCCATTAACAAGTGCTATGCCGCCATTAAACGCAAGGGTTCCTGGAAGAGAAACATCTTCTCCCTTGTATGTGAATCCTGCAATAATACCGTTTACATGTAAATGTCTTTCGCCAGCTTCAATGAAAGACCTCGCCGAATCTGTGAAATCAATTTCGGAAACGTTTCCGAACTCTCTAAGATCTGTAACACAAGTCACCCTATTAGAGGCAAGTGTGCATCCTGCTAGAAGTAAGTTCTCCTGATTTGTAGCTAAAGTATCAAACACCTCAATATCTACGTATCGAGGATCGTTTGTAGACATTATTACCGTACCAGGATATTGGTTGGGCTCTATGTACTCAATTTCTATGTAGTCAACATCTGAAGAATCATAAAAACGTGCTGGAACATTTTTCCTTCCTGTAGTAACTCTTCCGAAATCTACAATATCATCGGTAGATGGAGTTCTTCTTCCAATATAACCATCATACTCACCAGATACAGAATCATAATTTAAAACATAGAATCGTACATACCTATTTAGATCAGATGAAAGGTCGTCCAGGAACCCTTTAAGCTTTGGAGACACTTCTCTAATCTTAAACGTTTCATCAGTATTAAGCTCTGAAACTGTCTCGGCCTGAATTGGAAGTCTAGCCCTCTCGTGAGAAAAAGTCTCGCCATCTTCATTTACATAAACCTCATGATATCTAGAGTAATCATTTCCATTTACGGAATCGATAACATTTGATGCATTAAAAGATACAGAATCTTCTCCGAAGTAAAGCCTTACTGGAAGGTCTGGAACACCAGTGCTCCCAATTGGAGATGCAGTTGCATGAAGGCCATTTATTACAGTGATGAATGTTATATCAGGATCTGTTGCACAACATGCTTGGAAGTTTACTTCTTTAATAAAGAATCTGCCATAATCAACTTCAGAGAATAATACGTCGCCCCTATCAATCGATGGCTGTACTAATATCGTTCTGCCGGGCTTTAACTCAGCTCTCGCTAGATTACCTTCAATTTGATACGTTATTTCTACAGTAGTTGCACCTACTGCAGTTCTATCAGAAATATAACCATCCCAATACCCATTAGTTGTCGCATATGTTTCAGCGAAGTTATCTCTTGAAATACCATTAACAGCGTATGTTCTCTTTTCAAGCGGGGGTAATACAACCGTTGGAAGGGAAGCCGCTCCAAGTGCAGAGTCATATGATGCGCTAAATACTGGAGACGCAAGGCCGCTTTTAGAAACGCCAAAACCTAATGCATCCCTTCCGTCGCTAGCATCACCAACAACATTGTTTACATAAACGCCAGGAACCAGGGTGCCAGCCGAAATGGAGCCGGAGATAATTGAGAAGGATGCGTCTGATACAGTATCAGAAAGCATAATTCCAAACTCACCATTGTAAGAGTATGCTATGAACCTATAGTTATACCCACCAGATCTAAATGCATCGTTAACAGTTTGAACGACAGAATATATTGTGTACTTACCCGGAGAAATTCCGGCATCACCAGTCACATCAATGGCAGGAAGCCTAGCAACTGTATCGCTTGGGTCACCAGTTGGATAGATAACCAGATACAAATTGTAATGCGTTGAATCAAGTTGAGTAGGATCAAACGCTAATCCAAGAGCAGATCCCCCTTTTGGATTTCCAACAATAAGTGATGGCGGAATATTTGGGTAAATATCGTTATTAGCCGCAGCTATAGCCAAAACTCCGAACTTATTAGTATCGAATGATCTTCTATCAATTCTGGCAATAGCGGTATACCCATCTGCATTAGCCAGGTTAACACCATTAATTCTTACAATCCATTCTACACCTGGTAGATGTCTTTTAGACTCAACGTTGAAAACTCCCTCAACTCCGGACCCGTAGTTAATCCTTAGAACATCTCCAACTTTAACCTTGGCGAATTTCTCATCGAAAAGGAACCCGGTATTATCTGGGTTGAAAGATATGATATCATCACCAGTAGTGTTGTTATCTACGGGGGAGGTTGCTGGTGCCCTAATAAGGAATGTGGAGGCTTCAGTCTCGGGAATTATATTAAAAGAATATCCGTCAACATTTCCCGGAACACTTGACCTTGCTTCCTTAGGAATGCCATTTGAGTGTTGATTTGCCTGATGTTGTTTAATAACGAGAGCATCAGCCTCATCAATTGCGTCAATAGCTTTTTGAACAGTATCAGCAGATTTTGGAATTGTAAGAAATTTTGTAGTATCAATTGAGATACCGGTGGCAAAGTGGGCATCACCAGTCTGATCATTCTGGTGAGCTACAAAATCATCATTAATTTGTAGAAGTGCTTCGGCAACGGTAGTTGCTGTTCTAGTGTTACCATCCTTATCAATAAGTCCGTCCCAAATAAATGACGGATCTCTGGAATCAAAAGGAACATCATTTAAATCAATCTGTGAAGATACGTGTCTTCCAGCTGTTGAACCATCAGACAATAATACTGCTCCAGAGATGTGGAGTAAAAGATTTGTATTTGTGATTGTTGCAAAAGCTGCTAAAGAATTCAGTGTTCCGGTGTTTGCGGTAAGCTGAGCATTAAGGTCTGCTGTAGTGTAATCTAGGGCAAGTTTAGTCTCCTGGATACCAGCACCAGAACCAACTTGGGCATCATCTATTGGCAGTGTTGCAAGGCCAACTGATGTTAATGCAGACGCCTTCAAGGTTCCGTTAAGGTTGATTGATACACCAATTCTATCAGTAACAGATGTAAGTGTTCCTGACGGATTTATCCCCAACTCTTCTTCAATTGCAAAAACAGCAGAGCGGAGCTGGTTAATGGCCTCTGTTCCGAGTTCGGAAATATTATCATCGAGGCGTATTATTGTTTCGTCTGAGTCCAGGGCAAATGGGTAAACTGTCATCTTCTATCTCCATCTATTACATTTTGTTTGGCCGAATAGGGCCTTAAATTAGATAATTCCCAGCATTCCTTAAACTCTGAGCAATCCATAGATGTATACTTAAAACTAGAATGCGGAATAATATGGTCTATTTGCCAGGCCCAGGTTAAAGAGTTGCTATCATTCCAAGCTTTAGAGTTATACACTCCCCAATTATCCCAAGACATCCAGGGTTCGAATAATAACTCTAAATGATCTTTTAAATCTTTCATAGTATATGGCAACTTATCCAGTATTGAACCACTTTTAGTAATACCACTCAGTCCATTCCTAATGTGTAGAGAAATTGTTTTTCTTAATTTATACTTTGGGTTTTTAATCCATTTCTCTCTATTTTTCTGATTAATTTTCTCTTTGTTTTCCATATAGTATACTTTATGTTTTTGACTTAATTTGTCTTTATTTTTTACAGCATACTCTTTTTTATACTTTTTTATTTTTTCCTTATTATTTGAATTATATTTTATATTAGTATTTCGTCTTTTTTCGGGATTATTTTGACTATACAACCTTGATCTTAACAAAACTTTTCTTCTATGATTCTCAAAGTATCTTATGTTTCTTTCATTTGCGAGCTTTTTTTGCTTATCTTTGTATGCTTTCGTATTTTTCTTCTTATGACATTCTGTACATGTAATATTTGCACCATCAAAACATTCTCTACTTTTAGATATTTTACATGTAAAACATTTTTTATAAGGCTTTCTTTTTAATGTTTGGCATTTTTTACAAAGCCTAGGGAGGCAGCCTTTATTTAACGAAAAATTATTTAATAGTTTTTCATCTTTACAACTAGAACATGTTCTAGTTGTATTTTTTGGCATTTTCTCTATTTTTTTTAATCGAATAAGTATTCTTTTATCATCCTTATCTCTTAATTCATCACCTTTTTCGACTCGTCTTTTTTGTGATAAATGACTTTTACATACCTTACATGTTGACTGTTTCCCATTTCTTTTACAATTATGGAACTCATCTAGAGTCTTTTCTAAATTACACTTTGTACAAATCTTCATATGATCACATAATAAAATTAATCTTTTGGTATGTCTAATGAAACCTTCGCCTTCTCTTCTTCAATTCTTTTAGGAATTAATTTCTTCATATAGTACATGAAAAATTTGTACGTTGAGTTCGCACATAGACCAGCAACGATACCGAAGAAGACTCTGCCAGCAACAAATTCTGCAAACATCTCTGGGTAAGGATAACCAGTTACAAGAAATGCTATTAAACCACCCATTATTGCCGGTGTTGCACGTAAAACCCACTGCTTCCAAAATGCTACCCACCATCCCTCATACTTATCTGGGAAAATTTTAGCAATTTTAGGAGCACCTGTCTCAACGAGCTTGCGGAATACCATCACAGCAAGATTTACTATGATAATAAAAATAATTGTTTGTATTGATAAAAATTGAGTTAATACGCCTTCCATAATATCTCCATGTTCTAATTATATGTAAAATTATTGATTGAGGAACTTACTGCCTTCTCATTCAGGAGCATCTTCAGTTACAGCAGAGTTTATGCCATCTACAGACCACAACTCTTCAGGCTCTAATTCTAACTCTTGAACTTCAACTTTATAAGCAGTGAAGGCATTGTTTAACCCCTCCCTTAGCGCTGCTTTTTCAACTTGAGTTACCCCTTCTTTGGTTAGCTTATTTACTAGGTGTTCTAGTTTAAGTCTGATACGTTCGTCCATTTCGGTCCTTCTTATCTGTTTATTGAGGAATTTATTCTATCTCTTTAATTAAAAAGAATTTTATTTATCAATATCTAATGGGCCCCATCGATTACATTTTGACTCAGAGATTAGGTATTCAGGCTTTCCCACACCGGTCCTTAGAGATGCCACCAAATGACCGCTCAAATAACAAAAGCCTCCAATTCCTAATTCAGATGGTGGAGTGCCAGAGTCTGCATAGAACTGATTCCAGGAATTCGCTCCATCAACAGAGAAATAAACATCTGAAACGCTTGCTGAATTAACGGAGACAACTAGAGCATTACCAATCATCTGAGCGGAGTGATAGCCAGAGGCTGTAGGTAGCGTGCTAATATTATACCAGGCTGAAGCTCCAACATCAGTGGAGTGATAAACCTCACCAATAGAAGTGATGATAACCCATCTAGAGTTGATTCTATCCCACATGCATTTATCAGGAGCCCCTGTGAATGCAAAGTTTGATTGAGCAGACCAGTTAGCAACATTTCCAAGACCATTGGTTGATATTCTGTAGTTCCCCCAGCCATCAACAACAAGCATATCACCATCCAAGTTTCTGCAGATGTCTATGATGGATGAAGTCATTGTCGTACTTACTACAGGAGCAAACCCACCTGATCCGCCTTGTCTCATAAGATTTGTTCCAGATCCCCAGTAGAACCCATCATCAAACTTATCTTTGTAAATCAGTCCTCCTGAGTAGGTAGAATCAATAATTCCAGTAAAGGAAACTCCAAAGATTCCGTAAATACCATCAAGGATTAGATTTGAGAAGTAGAGGGTAGCTCCAACGTTAAAGAGGATACGAGATTCGTTAGATGCAGTATCTGCCTCTCTAATAACTAAGCGCTCACAATCTCCAGGTACTACTGTTGCTATCTGTCTGGTGTTAATCCTTCCAGAGCCAGTGAGATTAGTAAGGAAAACAGCGCCACCCAAGGTGCCAACCCATAGTGCACAACCGTTGCCCCATATATCCCTAATGGCTCCACTTGACCTTTCCAGGTACACAGGGTTTGATGCTACTCTAGAGAACGTACTTTCAGATCCTTTATTCCAGGTCCCCCTAAGAACATCTCTAGACTTCTGTGGTTTCTCAAACGTTTGATGGGTCCAGTCATACCCAAATGATTGAGGGCCAATAGCTGTTTCACTTTCACTATTTTTTACGTAGAAGTAGTTGCCTGTTGCGCCTAAATACTTAAAAGTAAAGGTAGAAACAATATCTGCGTGTGCAGTACAGGCTGTGTAGTCAGTGTACGGAACGAAGTTAAATCCTGGGAGTGCGGCAGACCCAGCAATACTAAGCATAACTTCTATAATTCTTCCAGTGATACCCGGACCAATATCTGACGGTTGTATAACTGTAATATTAAGCTGTTCTCCATCGGCAGGTTCACCCTGAAATATTAAAATTACTGAGGTTGAACGCGTAAGTCCAGGGCCAGCTATTACCGTTATATTCGAAGGATATGGATAATTGATTGATATTAATCCAGAATCAATATCATTTAGAGTATATGTTCCAGGAGATAATACAAGCTGTGATGTATTAGTAATCCCTGATACTATAACATCCTTAGATGCATTAACATTTCCTGTAACATTAACATCTCCCGTAACATTAACGTCCTGGATAGCATCAATGTCAGAGGTTACATTTCCACTAATGCTTAGATCAATAACATTAAGTGTACCTCCAACGCTTAATACATCATCTACATTAGAAAAATCAAAAGTATCAGTATGATGTGTTCCCCAGTTATTTATATTAATTAATCTTATATAATCCTGAATAGTTCTTCCATCATCTAGGAAATCACCTGATGTAATACTATCAAGGCCGCCATAGTTACCCTCAATAACCATTGATGTTAAAGTATTTGTAATTACAATATCTTTTATATAAATACAACCCGCTGCAGACCATGTTGTATTCAATCCTTTGTGAAAGTTATTCTTAATAGTCGCATTGCAATTAACCATTGTTATAAAGAACCTGTCATTAATTGTTCCTAGCCCACCATCACCGAATGTTCTTGCCCTACAATTAGTGACCGTTAAGTAATCTAGATCTCCCTGTCTAGCGTCAAAGTCTACAGCTGTCTTTACACCATCAATGTAACACTCTGACATGTGAAGAACCGTTCCTACACCAATAGCCGTAATACCTATGAACCCAATAGCTCTATGGGTTACAGCAACTGGTCCTGCAATAGCACGCCCAATTAATATGCACTTTTCGATTACAAGGTTTGCTCCATGCTGCATCTGAACCATAGGTACTCCAGACATTGATGGGCCACCAGAAGCAACGGTACCATTTAAGTTATCATAAAGCTTTAAATCCTTTAAAACATTCTGATCGTCGAACTGTTCCATTGCAATAACTGAAGGTTGAATATCATTCTTTGTAGATCCAGTTTGGAATAGAAACATTGGAGTCTCCCCCATCTCTCCAATAATGGTTGTGCCACCTCGCTCTCCTATAATGGATATGCCATTGGGAACGGTAACCGTTGTCTCTATGCAGTACGTACCAGCTTGAACAATGATAACTCCACCATTAGCTATTGATGACTCAGCAAAAGCTGCAATAAATGCATCAGCAAGATTACCGGTACAATTATCATATCCGGCACCTATGGTGACATTACCTTTCGAGGCTATAGCTTCCAATGCAGTCTGGACATTTTCAGCACCAAGAACGAATGGGGTTACATCAATTTGGTCAGCTTCGTGATGCCAGTCTCCACCCCCAACATGAGCGTTAAAATCCTGCTTCTGCGTTGCCCCCGCACCGCCCTCCTTCAACCTGCCTGAACCTATAAATCTTTTAACCATATCTAAATGCTTACTTATTACAATAAAATAATCACTAAGTGCTTATATTTAAGCATATTTACATGCCGAAAATACACCAGGCCCAGATGGAGAAAAAAGATATCAATATCAAGAAAACCATGCTCAAATATAACCAAAAAGTCTGGTCCATCTGCAGGTATAACAAAAAAATAATTATAAGTATGGAATGCGGTGAAAAGCACCAAAGAAAAGTGAATTGGCCCCCTAAGTCAAAACATTGTCCTACCTGTAGTAATAATGAAAAAGAAAAGGAAATGCTGTCAGAACTAACTGCATTTATAGATGCTCATTCTGGTAAATTAATTTCACACAAATGTAAGCGTGCAATTATACAATGCAAGGAAGGGCATACCTGGAGTGCTAACTTTACAAATCTTATACATCAACAAACATGGTGCAAGAAATGTCACCTGAAAAACATTTATGAAAATAGGCTAGCTAAAATAAGATATCTTATAACGGAAAATAAGGGAACACTAATTAGTGTAAATGATGAGGAACTGAATATTAGATGTGAATTTAACCATGAATGGAAAACTACAAAGCAAATAATAGTAGCAAAATCATGGTGCCCTACTTGTTCATCTGGCAAATCAGAAAGAATATGTAGGGCTATTTTTGAAAAAATATTTAATGATACCTTTGAGAAAATACGGTTAAATATATTACGCTCAAAAATCACCAATAAAAAACTAGAACTAGATGGATATTGTAAAACCCTGGGAATAGCATTCGAATATAATGGGCCACACCACTATGCTCCAATATATGGAGAGGATGTCTTTATTAAGACCAGGTATAATGATCTGCAAAAAAGAAAGATGTGCAAAAATAATGGAATAAGTTTAATAACAATAAGGCATAAAGAATTCACCGTTAAAACTATGACTAGTGAAATATTAAAACTATGCAAGGGTCTACAGATAATAAATAAAAGTCCCAATATATGCAGGGATGATATACTCTATGACGCCCCAATTAGAAAAGTAAAAGATATACTTATAAATAATAATTTAGAATGCTTAACCGGCTCAATTTACAATGTCCATGAAAAAATTCTAATAAAATGCAAAAGAGGACATGTTTTTAAGAGGAATGCATCTTATATTATCTATAGTAAAAAGAGTGTTTGCCTTGAATGTAAACGCTTAAACGCTTAAACGCTACAGTAGCTATAATTCACTATGGTAAATCTAGGTTATTTTCAATTTATGGTAATATTAAAAGATGATCGTGCCCTAGCGTGGGGCAGATAATGCCATTGATCACCGGATGTGAATGACCTTGAACTACATTGGTCGTTTGATTAATTTGCTCTATAGAAGTTATAGTATCGGATGATATTACAACTCTATGAATATGTGGAGGAATAGACCCAGTAACCATTCCAATAGAAGTAGTAACCTCTTGAGGAATCAGCGATGTATCATATACTGCCCTGAATTGAACAATTGGATCGGTCTTACGAACTCTAACGGCTGTAAATACTTGACGACCATCATTATTTAACAAAGTCTTGTTTCTTGTAATATTGATAATCTCATATCTAAACTCTTCAGTGCCGTCCCTATTGAATCTAATGAGCACATCTCCATCGTCAAGCATTGGATATGGAAGGGTCCATCCATTTGGAACAAAATCATTCTCAAGCCCCATCTCTTCACGCTTAATATCTTCCTTAGTAGGGTCGAATCTAACCATGATACGACCATCGGACCTTCTTACGTTCCTAAATTGCTCATATCCAATAACCATCTCGGTACCATGGTTATCAATGCCACGATAAGTTGTAGATTCCTTATGATTATTATAATGCATAGAAACCTTTCCTGAAGTTTGACGTTTCAATAAAACCATTGGCTCGCCAGTTGTCTCAAGAATTAACTCTTCACGCTGTGAGTTGTGATCATTGAAGGTAAGGCCCCTGATAGGTCCGGAAACTCCATTGTATCCATCAGCGCAATAATGCTCTCCACCAAAGTATGTACCAATACACTTACCTGAAATGTAATCCTCGGGACGTGTCCTATGATATCCTGAGTAATCGTACCTCTTGAATTTTTCATTCAGGCAATCAGACGCATCATGGTCAGGCATCACTATTAGGTCCTTCTCCATGTATCCATCAGTACTAGTGTGATTGTACTTGAATGAATTGAAATTATTCTCCTCAAGCATTACAGATTGATTAAGCTCTTCAAATCCAGCGAAGTGATAGACAAGGGGGTCCCTGTTTACATACCCATCATACCCATCTATTGCATGAGGGCGCGCTTCAGTGGAAAATAATCCTCTTTGACCCGGAGATGATATTAATGTAGATCCAGGAATGTCTACCGAAGAATATCCTATAATCTCTGCGCCAATAAGTAGTAATCCATATGACGGGAATGTCTCAACATCTGATACCGGTATAATCGTATCCGTTTCGGAGATGTCCTGAAGAAGCATTCCCTCCGGATACATTGCAAGTCCATTTACAACCGGAAGCTGCGATAGGTTTACATCATTTATTGGGAACGATGTTCCTCGAACGCTAAAATAATACACATCTCCTGGGATTAAATCCGGGATAGTTGCGCTTAGCTGGAGGGGATTTGTAATAACAAACTTGATTCCCTCAGAAAACACATCATCCCTGTTCGTTGAATAGTAAATGTTGTACGCAACATTGTAGTCAAGTCTTTGAGAATATGCACGATACCAATCAATAGTGATGTTATAACCATCACCTTCTGACTTAGCAATTTGTATTCCAGCAAATGGAAGGTTTGCATACGTAGGTACAGGATTAAAGCAACCCATTTAAACTCCTAATAACTTAGTAAGCCCATATTTTCTGGCTGCAATGCAGTCCATTAGTTCTTCCTTTTTATCTTCAGCTTTTTGGCCATCCATATTGTGATGGTCCAATACTTGCTCAACATACTCTTCGGCAGCCTTTTCGTCTTGGGTATCAGCCATGAACTCAACCTGGTTCTGGAACCCTTCAATTTCGTATTCGTTCTCTAGGTACTCCCCATCCTCAGCTCCCTTCGTTGGGGAAGTGCCGGTAGTCTGCTGAGCCCAGTGAACAATCTCATGTACTAAATAATGATCAATTTTATCAACATAAAAACCATCTTCTACAAGCTTTATGTTCAGATAAATACACCCATGATCTGTTCTTGCTGACACATCAATATCAGCAAAACATATGGGAATAATTTCGATCTCATCGAGATCAAGATTGTATTCTTTAAATAAATCCTTAATTACATGATGTTTTTTTATTGAGGAAACAGCCTTGCAAATCAGTTCCCTATATTTTTTCTGATCTATACCGACTGTTTCTATATCTAACATTTTTAACCTTTGTATTATAAATTTTAATGTACTTTGCTATAACAGATCTTCTACACTTAAAATGTTCGGCTACTTAGCTTTTAAGATTTAAATTACTACAAAGATGCATACTTATCACCTGACATGTTGCCAATGTTTCAGCTATTGAAAATCTTGGGTAACCATTTATTATTGATATACAGCCATCGCCATAAAAATACCCCCTTATACCCTTTATACCTATCTATTGTATTCCCAAATATATTCTTCAATAATTGAGATTAGAACGTCTGGATGCAAGCCTGAACCATCATTCTCATCCCTCATAATTTGCTTAATGTCCTCAGGAGCCTCTGCCATTTTAAAGACGGGCAATCCGTAGAACTTAGCTTCCCAGAATCCATCATAAAGATCTTCTCTTGGAACGCAAAGAACCCAGCCCAATTGAAGCTCATGGGGCATGTCACATGACTTTAAAATAACATTATCATGCTTTCTAGCCTCTTTCTTAATTGCATCAAGAAATATTTTCCATGATTTACAAACTTCAACTGGTGGGTTTTTCATGTTATGCTATATATCTGGATAAATACTTTCCGAATAATATTGGAGAGTTGTATATCATTATGTCATCCATGTAAGACTGAATGACCTTAGACACAGCCCCTGGAAAGACAGTTAGTTCTCCACCCGGAAATGTTCTACTATAAATATCAAGCATGCATCTAAAGTGTCTCTCATAATTATACATGAACTCATTAGAATCCTTTGTGTCAATATCTAGGAATTCAAAAATTCTACCTATCTCTTCATAGGAATTATTTAACAGGTCCTCATAATAAACAAGTAGACGCTTATCTGTATCCCATTTTTCATAGTACTGTATTATAGATATGTATTTATCATATTCCTCTTCAAAATAAGTCTTCTCAAGGAAATCCTCATCTCCGACCTTTTCAAAAGTTCTTCTGACAAAAATGTCTCTGTAATTTCTGACTAGAAATATTGTTTTTAACTGCTCCTTTGCGGTACTCCTTGTACTCTCAAGGATAACATCCCTGGAAAGGTCCACATTAATAGGTGATAGTTCGCCAATAGGCTTATCCTCAGGATTAGGCCCAGTGGTTGGTTGTTTGGTGGTGTATTCCACCATGTATCGCACCCAGAAATCTCCGGAGTGCGGGTATGATATAATTAGGTTCATATCAGCTCCAGTAGTAAAAAGTTTCGGTTAATAGCCCGTCTTCACAGATCTTACTAGAACTTGCTGTATTTATATGTTACTTTATGCAGTACTTCCATATTATTTAGTCTCTTATAACATATGCCTAACCACCCTTAGCTGGACTTACATATCTGAGCAACTCTCTGCCTTGATAATCCAACAATCTTAGCAGTACCGGAATAGGTACCAATTTCGTTATAGATATCCAAGATTTCTTGATTAGTTTTCTTGCCCAAAGCCGAATTGAACTCATCCTTAATTTCAAGTTCTTTAAGCCACCAAGATATGTTAGCTGAAGTACACTTAAAATGTTCGACAACCTTCTTTCGATCCTTTAACTCAGCAGCCATTTCAAGCAGCTCTTTTTTAGTAAATAAATTAGTTGACTTTGGCTTCTTCTTTTTATCTGTACCGTATACGGCCCACTCTTTTGCCTTAGCAGCAATAATGCGCTTTCTCTCAAGGCAAATAGTACTGTCTTGATATAAGAAGTCATGGATTTTTGAAATAGTACCATTGCCACTATATCTAAGGGTATCAAACACCGCTTTTTTAACTCCATCTCTGGGTACAAGATCTTTTCTAGTAGGCACTTGCTTTACTACATTATTTTTAATAAAAACTTTGTGAAAACTATTCAGTATAGAAACTGTTCCTCTCATCGAAAAAGTAACATGAGGCATTTGATTCTTATTGTTTCCTATAGAAAAGCAGCCGTCACCGTCAATGTATCCACGCATAAAGTGGTTAACTAATGGGTGGGATTTCATCCAATCAGGAAGTTCAATGTCATATGTCTTTGCTTGAACAATTCCAAACCGCCCCAGAAATTTAACAATTTCCCTATTATAAATCCTTAAAGAACATATCTCAGAAAAATCCCTTACATTAGGACTGAACGACCTTAGAGATTCGTTACTTTTAATAAAAGTTTTTATTTTATAATTTGAGAACATAGCTGTGTTAATATTTCTCAAATGCTTTATATCTTTAATAGATAGTTCTATGCCAAGCACATAGCCATGATATGTTGACCTTACCCAACCATCAGCAGATATAAACCCTGCAACGTAAAAAGACTCTGGGGTGTCCTTTAAAAAGAAATCAAGATCTATTGAATAGGTTCTTGATCTTATAACATGACACTCTGGACACCAACGTCCCTCATTAATCTTTCTTGGCTGAGCCAACCACTCATGACCGTCATTACAGCGAAAAAGTAGCTTATTTCTACAATTTGTATAAGAAGCGGAAATGCACTCCCCTCCCTTTTCCCTTGCAAAATTTTGAAAATATTCTATATCGTATTCCTTCCGTATACTCATACCCACACATATATAACACTATAGATATATTATCTTTAAAATACTTGTCTTTGATTCAAGTGCTGGTACTACTAGCAGTACTAACAGTACTACTAGTACTTGCGCTAATATAGTTTTATTATTGGGTCAGATGCATGAACTACCATATGAGTGGCAGTTAAAAGTGCTATAAAACAGCTAAAATGCTAGAAAATCTGGCGCTGCCTGAGGTGCCTAAGCCGGTTAATCTGTGGTGAAACGGCGAGTGGGCGAAGGGTTCCCATTCCGATGGGTGAGGGTTTCATGTTTTGCTTTATCATCTTAATCTTATCGTACCAATTATCCATTTCCTTTTGGTATTGAGAGTTCAATAACTCAGACACTGATGGCGGAGTGAACCCCACGCCCTGGTCTGTAATCTGGAATTCGCGTCCACGCTCAATTAAAGCCTGTGCGCCAAGAGCCTGATAGAGAGCGCCCTGAACTAATACGTCAAAGAATAGTTCAATGATTGAAGTATCATCGAACGTGAACAGTGTAAAGTGAGGAATCTCATTAAACATTGATAAAGAATCTGCTAGGAATGTGACAAGCTCATCTGTGCTAAAAATGTCGCATGTTTCATAAATGATGTTTCCATGTTCATCGCATGTTGGAGTAACACCACCAGATTTAAGCCTTCTCTTGAGAGCTTTAAGTAGGTTATTGATGTTGCAAATGGCATTCTGAGAGTAACAAAACCCTGGATCATCTCCTAAATGCTTATACCCATCTGTATTGGTTGCCGGAAGTTGTGTGACATTAACCTGGAAGGTTCCCTCACCACGTACTGAGAATCCGTCTATTTGCCCCTCCCATACATCTCTCCACACACCGATGTCTGGATGTAACCCAATCATAAAGTCGAAGCCGTACTCGCCCTCTGCAACTCTAAATACGCCCTGCATTGTTGGACCGGTTACGGTCGCACCAGTAGTATCTATTATTGATACCAATGGAAATACGTCAGTATCTTGTGGTTGACCATCAGCTCCTCTAAAAATAAAACCAAGGCGCACAGTTTCGCCTGGCTGGATAACCATAGACCTCGGCTTAACTTGAGAATATACCGGGTTAATCACCATTTCGGTGCATTGTGAACAACCTGTTGTGCAGCCATTACAAGCCATGATCTCTCCTTATATTGGTGATGCCGAAGAGTTACCAAAAGGTCTGGCAACATTAATAGTAAACGTATTCCAAACTGGAGCCATTGTTCCAGCCTGTAAATAGAGTGTGGAAGCCACAAAGGTTCCAAGAGCTGTCATGCCAGAAGGAATAGATAAATCATACACATAAAGACCCGTTTCTAAATGAACCATTGTCATAGGAAACCCTTGAGAGAGTGACCTATCAGGGAAATATACAGACATTACCTGCGGAATATAACCATCAACACGCTCACCATATCCATCTAGAGTCTGAACTGCTAGAGATATAGTCTGACCTGGATTTGCGAATAATGGAATAGTTTGACTCATGCCAATATACTAAAATAACCCATGAATCATTATTCTTCGTAGTCCTCTTCTACTTTGGTTAGATTAGGATCTACGGATAAACCTGGAGCATGAGCTAGTTTTTCAGCATCTGCCTGATCTGCAGCAAACTGTTCTTCCGACATTCCCATAAACTCATCTTCAAAATCAAGTTCTTCATAACGCTCAGCGTCAATCTTCTGAATGGGATTTCTTAGAGGTACTAATACCCGTCTCTTATCAACCTCTTTAAGCATTGGCTTGATGTGTGATACGGGCTCAATTTCTCTAACGCAAAGCATATCAGACTTCTTATGGATAGAGCCAGTAGTAGCTGAAGCCTTTAACTGTTCAATGCTAAAATTGTAATGATTGGATAATAGATTCTTTTTCTCACCACTCTTAATGGTTATCCTGAGATCACCAACGGAAACATCTTTTTTAAATGACTTGTTAATCAGCCAAAACTCGGGACCATTAATTCTTCTCTTCTTCTGATTCCTCATCTTCGCCCTCTACATCCTTAATAATAACGACTTCCATCGCCTTAGGTTGTCCCTTTTTATTTAAACCAATTGAAAAAGCTATTTCCTGACCCTTCTTAAGAGTTTTAAAACCCTCAGAGGCAATATCAGACCAATAGACAAACAGGTCTTTCTCATCAGTCCGGGAAATAAACCCATACCCTAACTTGGCGTTAAACCAGGCAACTATCCCTATGTGTTTTTCACTTTGCATCATGTATTCCTAAGTAAGTAAAATCTTTCATGTTATTACTATCCCAATAAATACCGCAATATGCATCAATCCACGGGCCTGAACTTTGAATTAACATCCTCTTCAGGGACATAATCTGGAGCTGGAGGAACAATTAACTTACCATCCATAACCAATGGTCCCTTTATACCAAGAAGCCTATGAATCTCAGCGGCTCCCATATATGAAATCTGCTGACGCTGCTCTTCTGTGGTAGCTCTTTTCAATAATTCATCATACTTATCAAATAAAGCTATGACATCGTGTTTGGGAACTCCCATTTTTACAGCATTAGTAAAAATACCCTCACGAGTTTCCTGCTCACCTGGACGCCCCTTTGGTAATTTATCGAAATAACCAAGAGCCTGCTGGTATTCATCTACAAACTGTTTATTAACAGCCATTTTAAATAGATATGCTCTTATTTGATTTTCAGGAAGTGACCACGCATTTACAATAGACTTTTCAAATAAATCAAATACTTCTCTAAGCTTCTGCTCGGTACCAAGTTGTTGAGCCATGTAAAGAACTCCATGCTTAAGTTCTTCAATCCTTTTGTTCTGTCCCTTTGCTTCCGCCATACTTCACCGATTTAGGTTGGGGTGTATAATAAGGCTCCGTTATCCCAAAAGCATTAACACCGTCTTCTTCGTATATAACAGTCCTGCCCATAACTGGTTCAGTTGATGGATAGATACCAATAATTTTTAGCGAGCCATGGCGGTGATGATGTCTAGAGTGACAAGAACTACAAACTACGGCGACATTCCAATAGTTATCATCACCACCTTCTGCCCTTGGTACTACATGGTGATGTTCTAGTAATCCAGATCTGTCATCATCACACACCTCACATTTAATCTTTTTAGGTAGGCCCCTTTTAATCTTCATATCTTTCCAGTATCTCTCTTGCCCATGCAATAAGATCTTCAATACACTGGCCGGAAGGATGTGAGCTAGCCCAAAGCTCAAGGTTCTCTAACTTGTTATCCAATCTATTCCCATTCTTATGATGAACTGTTTCATCATTATACAAAGGTCTGCCAATATATTTAGACATAACATACCTATGCTCAGCTATTCTGCCTGATTTATCAGAATTGGGATGGCCAGGTTTAAATAGTCTTCTATACCCTCCAGTATCAATCGTACCACTACCATTTGGAGCTTGCTTTATAATATTAGGATCCCCATATTTTAAATATCTCCTATTATGCTTTCTACATAAATTCATCCTTGATGTTCCCCTATTATCACAGCACTCAACAACACACCTGTCACTTATTATACGAAGATTACTTATATTGTTATCCTTATTATTTCCATTTATATGAATAACCTTTTCATCATCTTTTATTAGCCTATCTACATGCTGTGACATAACGTATATGTGCTCAAAAACACTTCCGTTCTTAGATGAGTTTTCGTGATCTGGCTTATAAAGAACAATGCCGCCCTTTGTTATGCGACCTGTTCCATTTTTCCTTCTAAGAATCTTTTCCGGCACAATATCTTTTAAATCTTGAATAATGGGTTGTACACCATCCACGAGCCTCTCCTCTTTATCACAGCCATTAATTTTACATGTATTAATATCTATATGTGATTAAATTGCCATATAATTAACGTGTATTACAATGTGGACAAAAAATAATAAGGCTACTAGCCCACTCAAGTAACATCAATTCGGGCAAAGAAAACTATATTCTTAAATTTTTGGAGGAACACCCACTCGAACACAGTGATCGAAAAACAAATCCTTATCATCTAGTGATGACCTAATGTAAGTATAATAAATAAGACACCAATTATCTTGGTCACGATAACCTACGCAAAGTTTTTAGGATCATCTGAGAAGCAACCAATTGTATCAAGCCTTTTAATAGATTCAATCATCCTCCAAATATCTTTAAAGAGGAACCTTATTATAGCTGACGAGGAACTCCAGAAAGATCATTCAACTTCTCATTGTCACCAGGGAAAGCGTTCTGCACCTCAGACTCAGGCTCTTCGAATTGAGAAATCTTCTTACGAAGTGATAGCCAGGTTTCGTACCTAACAACGATTGAGCAGTCGAATGTTGGGTTATTAAGGCCAACACCTTCTGTGAGCTTCTGCTCCGTGTGCTTACCCGCACCAACAGCTATCTTCTCTTCTCCGATATCAGAAGTCTCCATAAAATCTGATGTCGCAGCTCTGTCATGAACCTCACCAATCTTAGTTGAAGCTGCGGAAGCTGCATCAAAAGTTGCGGAACATGGTTGTATATTGGTACCCTGTAGGGTAATTGAGTAATCATTAGTTCTTGTAAGGTAATCAGAGCGTATAGACTTCTCCTTGAACACAGCTACGGCGATTGTTCCAACGCCCTTAGTATCTCCGTGAGTGTTCTTAGAAACACCCTTAGAATCAGCACCGAATATAAAGGCAGCTCCGCCTTCCATATCCTCTGGCCAAGCATTAATCTCAAGAACTGAGTTGGCAAAGTTCCAAGAAGAAGCTGAGTCAACCAGGAACATGCGACCCTTTGATTTTGTAGAAGCTGGCTCACCAGTAACAATGTCTGTTCCATCTACAGAGATTCTTACCTGGAGCTGCTCGGTTGACTTATTTGTAAAAAGTATCTTAAAATTATCTCCCTTATTTATTCCAATAACTTTATCGCCATCCAGATCAAATGACTTGTATGCCTTATCTTCTGATGTTGATATAATTTTAAGGTCATAATCTTCCCTGTTTGCTCTTTTTAGTTTACTCATAATACTTTACTTAATTTTTCAATGAAATATTTTGCATCCTCTTCTCCGTATTCCCCGTACTGAGATATTCTTATAAAGTCTTTGATAGTGCCCACTCGACTTAATATTTTCATTAAAGGAGTTGTTCCCGAATGAATAGAACCACAAGCCGAACCTAATCCTATATAAATACCCTTGTTAGATAATTTCTGCATTAGTATCTGTGCAAGGTTACTTTGAGGTATTCTTGAGAAAGTGGTGTTGGGGACCCTCGGTGAGTCCTTACCAATAATTTCAAAACCAAGTTCTTCCAGAGCGGGCTCCGTAACTGATCGAAATTTAACGATATTATCCGTCCTTTGAGGCAATGTATCGATGGCGTGCTCTAAGGCGGCGGCTGTTGCTACGATAGAACAAACATCTGGAGTCCCAACCCTATCAAGATAGTACCTTGGGCCGGTTCCAAACTTCTCCCAAGCGTTCACATCTCTCAAATAAATGAATCCAACCGAAGATGGACCTCCAAACTTATGAGCACCAAAGACGGCTACGTCTAAGTTCTTGATATCTTTCAATTTGGGCAGGTTAACCTTACCAGGACCCTGAGACATATCCAAAAATAAAGAAGATGTATTCAATTGTTGTACCGGCTGTATTATACCTATTTCATTTTGTACGTAGATAGATATTACAGCGGATCTTTTATCAATTGGGTACTCTAAATCTATTAACCCATCTTTATTTGCTCCCAACATTATTCTATCTGGGAATAATTCTTTAGCCTTTTGCCTTACAGCTGGGTGTTCTGTTGGAGTTATTAAAATATGTTTATCTTTATTTATTTTGGCGAATAATTCCAATCCCCAAGAACATGCTTCTGTACATGTTGAAGTAAATATGATTTGGTTGGGATGTTCGGCCCCAAGCCTCTCAGCAATGGTGCCACGAGCATCCTCAATGGCCGCTTCTGCTGCCCTTCCGGGCGCTGATGGAGCGAGTGCATGTCCGTGCCCGGCCAATGAGCCGCTCGTTTTCACGAAGGCGTCTAGGGCGGGTTGAGACATGGGTAAATGTGCGTTGGCATCAAGAAATAGTTCCCTCATGCCATTGAATATATCAACCTTAAGACATATCAGACTTACGTATTATATTTAATTTTTAATAATGACTTACTAGTTTGTGCCAATATCATACTACATGTCATAATCAACAACATATGCTGATAGTGAGCTTTCATGAGGGCTTTCTATAATTTCATAATCTGCATTATACATCTCTCTAATTTCTTTAGGCTTAAAATCAAGTGGGTTGAATTTAAAATGCTTCTTGGGAGCTATTATCCTTATTTTAATACCCCTTTTATTAATCATTTCATCATGAATAACATTAATCATAATATCATTAGCCATAAGGCCTATCACTCTAGATATCTGATATGTAATCCTAGTATCAGTTTCTTTTTTCATATCAAGAGGGAATGTTAGTATTACGTCTATCTGAGTTGCACCTAACTCAATAGCATCGCGAAGAGGGGCAGTTTCTTTAACGCCACCATCAGTCCAGTTATGACCATCAATTTCAGGCATCGGAAAGAAAATAGGAAAGGCAGATGATGCCATTACCCAATCAACAATATTATCGGACTGCTCATTTGCAGTTCTATATTCTCCAGTCTGGTATGAAACAGATCCCACTCTAAGTAATTTACCAGAACTCTTAAGCTTTTTAATATTTAATCTATTTTGCACTATACTTCGTAATGGGGCTGTATCATATATTGACCTATTACTTGATATCTTTTTAAAAAAGAAAAAACCAACAAGGAGGCTTCCTATTACTAGAACGCCAAGAATGAATGTTATAACAATCAGTTTATGCCAGGATACTAAAAATGCAATAAATGCTAGTATTCCAAGTACAATCATGGATATAGTCATACCCATAATAGCTTTAAGTATTCTATGTTTACGTACAGATGCTGATCCTTTAATATCTTCTAACCATACCTTTTCCAAATCTGGTAAACTATCCTTAAGAGGGCCAGTTGCAAGTAGTACTGCATTTAACGCTCCAACAGATACTCCTGTATAAATATCATAATCTAAATCTGGGTTATCTTTTTGAAGAGACTTCAAAACGTTAACCTGAAATGCACCCTTCGATCCTCCGCCTGATAGCACTAATGCTCTCATATATTCTCCAACTAGTTTGAAAATTTATAATATCATGCTCGCCAAGCATGCACGTCAACTTCTCCGCTCCCTCTAAACCAAATTTTATCTTCATTTCTAATATCGAAAGTGAAGATTTGATCAGCTGATATCCTGCCATGCATAGTGTTCCCATTAAATGAATACTCTATATTTGTACCGGAAGCACAGACAAACATAATTCTTCTAGCCCCTCGGAACCTCATAAGAACATCAGGCTCTGTATTTATATCAAGCGGCCAATTTCCAGCAATAGCCGTTACTGTTTTGAAAAAGTTAAAGTCTTTTCCAGTATTTTGTGTACCTACCATAATTTACCTATAATTAAAATATTAATTCCCTACCCGGATGTGTACTAAACGGGCTCTTCGGAGAATAGCTTTAGCAGCTCCTAATCCAGTTTTACATACAAACATTTTTATTTTATTTTCTGACCATCTTCACGGTCAAGAACCATTCCATTATAGAATGATTGATATTTCTCAGACTGTGTTGAATCAGATGAAATCTCTACGTATCCTGCTCCAAGGTCAATCTGCACAGATATTTCCGAATCATCGCCTGGTATTTCAGTATCTACTTTATGCTCTGCAGACCAAAGTAAGAATTTTCGCCAGCATTTACTCTAGTTGCCTGAAGAGCTGCCCCAGTATAAGCAGATGGAACATCTGATAAATCAAGGAACGTAGATGCTCCTACACCACCGTTTATTTGGTTCCATGTAGGAACAAGAGGATCAATAAGCATATAGACATCATTAGTATCAAGATCTCTAGATAATTTATTTCTATCATCAACATCAGTAGCTGCAAGACGATCAGCAGCATTATCATATTTATACGCAATAGCTGTATGTACACCGTTTATTATAGTTTGTTTGCCGTGGCGTGCTTCTTCAGTCATGTTCACCTAAATGTTATTTTATTCATCAACTATTGTGCAATAAAATGTAGCCGTTGCTTTCTCGCCAACAAGTTCCCTATTATTCTTTGTGCAAATTCTTAACTCCAAACCCATTGAACTATACAGCTGTCTTAACGTGCTATAATTAAACTTAAAAGAAACTGTTTCATACTCACTGCCATATGGATACTTTCCGCCTATCGGGGGAACAACAGGATAAGACCCTTGAGCCTCATCAGTTAGATTGCTAATTGATTTATAAACAGTTTTTTTAACTGGCACTTTATTAGGTAAGTCATGGGTATTATACGCCCATATATCAAAGTTAATAGCATCATTAAATACAACGTTGCTTGACATTTGAATTTCAGATTTTTCTATATCTATTACCTTACCATCACTTGGCTTTAATACCCAAGTAGAACCAACAGCATAAGAGTATGATATTGTGATATCAGAGCCAGTTTGGTTTTTTAAAAAATCAATATATCCATCAATATAATTAACAGTAAAATCACAATAATCTATAGATGGTTCAAACTGAGTATATTGTATCTGTAAATAACCATCTACAATTACATCTATAGAGTATCCATTTTTAATTATATTATCTTCATTATGGAGCTTGCCATGATATAAATCTATTAAATATTCATTATTTAGTTCATATCTATATCCGTCAACATATACTGGAATTTCATCAATAACTCTTGAAGAATCATTATACCAAGTGGTTTTATCAGCAAAATTATGAGTAGCTATTTCTAAGGAAGATCCCACTCTAGTACCTGAAGTAAATAAAAGCTTACCCTCACCATCTCTCTTTTCTGATAACTGTACTAATTCAACTTCAGTTATTGACTTGCCATCATGAGCCGCAATCACATCATCAAGCAGGGATTCATCGGGTAGTGTATCTTTAAATGTTATATCATAATACCCATCACCATAGCCTGTTATACCATCTATAGCTATAGTTATACTTGATGTATGTATCTGTTCTTGTAAGGCTGATGATTCAATCTTACCGTTTAAAGCTAGTGATTCGTTCTTATTATATATAGTTAAACTCATTTTGATAACCTGGTTATTGTAAATCTAGAAGCATTATTTAAAAATCCCAGCGTTTGGCTGCCAGACTGCCTCACAGCCATGACTCTATATACAGCACCAGCAAATACCGGCAGTGCTATATTTATAGATGGAGTATTTTCATCAGAGGAAATGAGTCTATGATAGCCATATGATCTCGTACCTATTACTTCGAAAAAACCTGTGCCGCTATCAACTTCTAAATATATAACAGATGTAACCCTACCATTTGAGACTAAGTTAATACTAACATCTATGGAAAACATAAATGTACCACTCTCGCTTATAGTAACCTCACCACTGGCATTTGAGTAAATGCTATTATTTGTGTTTACAAAGGATTGATCGTAAGCAACAGTTACTGGTGTGGTTGTAAATGTAACACCAGATGATGACATATATAAAGATATTACATCGTTTATATGAGAGTGCAGAGTGTCAGCGTTAGACCCATTAGTAAGTACATCTAACTCAGCACCTGTTGCCGATGTATCGTGTGACACTATCGTATGCGCCGTTGGAGTCCTTGCCGATGATGAGTCATCCAAAGTAGCATCAGATACAGCAGTATTAAGCTGGGCTAATGTTCCTGATCCTATGTTGGTAATTGAAGTACTATGAGGATTAGCCGTACTAGCTATATGATTATCTAATGAGGTCCCATCAGCTGATACATCCCTACCATCAATGTTACCAACATTATTGATTTGGTTTAACCCCATATCAATATTACCAGACATTGCTCTTGTACCATTTACCAATAAATATTGAATATGGTCATCATCAGTAAGGCCAGATAAAAGACCGTGGTCTGAAACTCCTCCACCTGCTGCATTTATCGTGATATCGATCTCATCGTCAATACCATCGTCTGCGATGGTCATTGTTACATTGGTCCCTTCAATGAAATTTAACCTTCTCCTTGTTCCAATATCTACACCGGCAGTATTTTTCCTTACTGTTATTTCATTAGCCCCAGCAACCCCAGCAATATCAGCTCTAAAAAACGCAGCAACTCTATTGCCAATAGAAGATCCAGCTCCTATGATTGTTTTAAAGTTAATCCTATCACCAGCAGCGATAGCTATAGGTGCCCCAATAGTGATGAAGGCGTCATTTGTTACGCTAACAATCTGTGATACATTAACTCCATTAACCTCAAGACTAACAGTTGCTGAGCCACCACCATCCATATTAAGAGTTAAAGCGTAACATTCACAAGTAATAGGTATCACCACTCCACCATTAATCAGAGTATCATCACCATTACCAAATGCCCATTCATAAGTATTATTACCAAGAGAACTGTTCTCTTCTGCCCATATTACGAAAGTTGTTCCAGACGACCCACCAGCTGGTGTTGCAAATGTACCATCTGCTCTTAAAAAATCAGTCACCCCTCCAGGAAAAGTATGATCCGTTCCTGACGTTATGGGGTGCTGCTGATTATGATGATCGTTAGCAGTCTGTCCGGTAGTACTTGCATGAGTATGGGTATGTAATGAAGTACCACCGCCACCAGTTAATATATTTAATTCAAACCCTGTAGCTGTTGTATCAGAGTGAGATACTATTGTGTGAGCACTGGGCGTTCTAGAGTCAGAAGAATCATCCAAGGTAGCATCCGATATTAATGCATTTACATTGGCTAATGTAGATATAGTATGATCTGTACCTCCAAAAGCATGTGACTGATTATGATGATCGTCAGCAGTCTGTCCGGTAGTGCTTGCATGAGTGTGAGTGTGTGTTGCTGGCGTTTGAGGGTCGGCTAGTAACCCTGATAGTCCAGCTACAGATATCTCATCAGCCCCACCATTTTCATGACGCCCTGAGTGATTAGATACATCGACACCATCAACCGTCTGAGATCCACTGAATACTATATTTCCATTAATATCTACACTTATTAATGCGGATAATGAATTGTCCGTAACTCTGAATAAATCTCCAGTTTGACCTACCGCTGCAACAATGGCAAATGAAGCATCTGCATTAGTATCCTGTGAAGGAACTATAATGCCAAACTGATTAGCACTACCAATATTGGTAGGTGTGTAATTTACCGATGATTGTTTATTACCAACAAGCTGCATTCCGTGCCAGGAAGTTACAACTGACTGCCCGGATTCAACTGGTATTAAAGATAGATCAGGTCCTCCTCCCATTATATATCTTTCAGAAGATAAGTAATTTAAATCATTTATAGCTACACCTGACCCTTGAATTAACTTTCCAGTTACCCCGTCAAATCTTGGAACAGTATTATTTACTGAAGATCCTGGGCCGACTACATCTCCAGTTCCAACAGGTGTAGCGAAGGTACCATCCCCCCTTAGGAATGTACTTGTACCTCCAGGGAAAGTATGATCTATTCCTGATGTTATTAAATGTTGCTGATTATGATGATCGTCAGCGGTAATGCCTGTAGTACTTGCATGAGTATGAGTGTGCGCTGCTGGTGTCTGAGGGTCAGCTAACAACCCTGATAGTCCAGCAATAGATATCTCATCAGAACCTGCGTTTTGATGTGAAGCTGCGTGAGCTGTTGGAGTTCTGGAGGCAGACGAATTATCCAAAGTAGCATCGGATACAGCAGCATTAAGTTGAGCTAATGTTCCCGATCCTATATTGGTAATTGAAGTACTATGAGGGTTAGCAGTACTAGAAGCATGGGTATCAATAGAAGCATCCAAGTCCTCAAGGACTTTCTGTAGGTTTTGTGCACTCGAATTTTGAATATTTGATGTATATACACCAATTTTTGTAGCGCCAGCAGGGTGGTAAAAATCAGCAGAATTACCAACAGAGTCCGATATAGGCTCTACAGTCCTAAATGTACTTAGAGGATCAACGATCAGCTCAACAGTATACATTCCAATAGCCATACCAGCTTGTATTTCTACAACATCACCAACCTGTAATGGTTCGTCAACATTATCCAGGCGATCTATAGCTGTAGGCGTACTAATTACTACATCCCTAGATGCAGCGGTGGTGGATACCAAAGAAACTGTCCTATAAGATACAGAATACCCATCAGATGCCAACTCAACAGCATCGACAAAATCATCATCTCTTACATCTTCTTTTGATATCCTATTATCACTCATCTACGCCTGCGGGTTGTCTTCTTTCTAGCCTTCTTAATAGATGCTTTTTTAGTAGAAGATTTCTCACTTACAGGAGTGGTTAAAGTACTTTTAGTAGTCTTTTTATTTGAAGTGGTCTTTTTCGCAGGTGCTGACTTGTTAATCATCTCTACTCTAGAAGCAGCAGCTTTACGTAAAATATTTTCTTTTGCAATCCTAGACTCTCTATACTTAACCTCTTCAGCCCTTTCCTCATCTGTTGTATCATCATCCTGAGCTTCAAGCTCAAGCTTATCCCTCTTAGCTACCTGTAAGAATCCAGATAGGGTTGCATATACAATTGAAGACATCTGAGAGTAAGCCGATGCCTGCGCGTCAGCTTGAGCAACCTTCTTGGCATGCTCATGAGAAATGCTCTTACAACGATCCTCACTAGCCTTACATTTATTATAAAGATTTATTAGAGTTCCTTCAAAGATTGAATCTTCCGACGCCAACCCGGCCTCAATAACTTCCTTTATTTTCTTCCTCAGATCAATTATATTATCATCTTGCTTGCTAGTCATTTTATTTCTCCACTTTCTTTTTCTTTTTTTGATGAGCTAGATAATTAATAACTATTAGGCAGGGTTCGCAATATGTTCCGTTAAGGCCATTTTTAGATTTAACCTTAAAAAATTTCGTTGGAAACGCAGCAGCGCCAGCACCATCCCTTTTGAATAGTTCGGGCGCTGTATGTCCGCAATCACAAAGCCAATCATCGGGAGGATCGACTTCCTTATAAGTAATAGTTATTCCTAGCATCAATTAGGGTATATATCCCGAAAACTTACCCTTTAGTAGGGTATCTATATTCTATGACTCAACCCAATTGTGATATCTGCGGGCTAGCCGACGCTTTAGCTCGAAACTTTACACCAATGGATCGAGCCTCACACTTAGGTGAGAGAGGCAAGTTTCAGAACCCTTAGCGTAGTTTTCATTTCATCTTTCCGCTGAAACAAAACGGAAAGCTTGGTAGTTTTTGAGATATGCATGAATTCCTGGAGAATAATTAGACGCCTAGTATTACCCAGTTTATATGGTCGTTCGCTCTAATTCTTCGATAATTAGTAATCTGGGTTGTGGATGTTTCTTCGTAATCATCACCATTAGCAACCTCTCCCGGATCCCTTAAGACACCTCGCCAGTATACCATCATACCAGCACCATTATCAGTACCATCTACAGCGTATGTTAGACCTCCAGGGATCGTTATAACTGAACCAGGTGGAAATGCAGAACCGGCCCTTGTAATTACTCTAGTAACATTTGTCCCGGAATTTGAAATCAGATCAGCAAGGAACTGAAGGGTATCAGTAATAGTATATCCATCTGCTGGATCTAAAACGCCAGTATAATCTCTATCACCAATTTGCTCATTAAGAGTATTTAATGCCTCAACAACAGATGGGGTAGCATCTGGAAGATCTGAAAATGAAAAGAAATCTGTAATATTTGTAAGCTTACCATTAAGGTCAGTATCACCATCATTAACCCCAATAACTTCTTGAATATTCTCAATATCAAGTCTTAAACCAGAATCAGAAACTAATCCATTAACAGATGTAACACGAAGAGCGTTTTCATCCATTGCATCTAAACAGTCTCTATAACCATAGTAAAGATCTATTTGAGTTACTTGCCCAGCCTCCCAAACATATGCAATTGAACTAGATATATCATCGCCTTCAGGAATAGACCTGAACTCAATCTCTACGGAGTTAGGGGATGTGGAGGCACCAGCCCTTGTTCTACCAAAAATCCTATTACCAGCATCGCCGCCAGTAAGAACTGTAAGACCAGCCCCTGTATCTCCATCAATTATATCAGCATAGGTCGCCTGGTTATTTCCAGAATCGAATCCATCATTAACTGGAACACCAGTAATATCTACAGCATCTGCATGTTTAAGGTTTCCAATATCAGTTACCGTGATAGAAGTGTTAGAAGTGGCTACGGCCTGATCTTCTACCTTACGGTTTACGATAAGAGCTTTCGCATCAGTTGTTTTTCCAGCAATGTTTGAAAGATTAGCGTCTACTGGGGTAGATTGGTCTGTACACTGAACGTAAGTTGGTACTGGAGCATCGAATGCAACTCCCTTAATGAGAGCACGGTCTGAGCGCTCATAGTTAATGTCGTCTTCAAGAGAGTATGGCTGACGCTCGGACCACGTTATCGCACCGTTATTAGCGTCTGTAGCTGCTGATGGGTTGGAAATTTCAACCGTAGTAGCAGATGTAAACGCCGTAATTAAAAAGTCACCATTATTTGCTGGGGTAGCTGCTCCTGACACTTCAAGGAACTGTCCAACAGATGCCGCCATCATTCCGGTTAATCCAGTAACAACTACTGTACCACCAACTGTAATACTTGCTACAACGCCTGTTTGGCCGGTTATTGCGCGTCCAAGAAACGAAGATTCATCTGCTATTGGTAATGCATCTGTCTGGAAAAATGAGCCGTTAATATCGAGCTCTTGGTCTAATGCGTTTTTTCTAAATGAAGTCATCTTTTAATACCCATAGGCTAATGATTTAATGATTTAAATATTTGGATTTTCAATAACGTAATCTGCTATTATCTCAGATCTTGGGTTAGGAACAAATGATATGAACTGCACTATGTCATATCCGGTTCCAACTCCACCAGACTCTAATATGATAAAATCACAATTTTGAATTAATCTTCTACCATTATGCTGAATTATTATGTGAAAATCGTTATCTTCAAAGTTTCCTTCTAAAAATTTATCTCCGAATGGAACCATGAAACTCCTATTAGCATTATTCTTAGCGCCAATAAGTTGAGCTTCTTGTTTCCAAAGGTAAGGTAATTCAGATAAGACATCAGTTTCCACTTCTAAACCCACTTCAATACCGGCATCTTCAAGGAATTTCTTGTGACAAGGATCAAACTGAAGGAGGTCAATGTTAGAATCAACCACTATTATTTCCTTACAAATAATTTTTATAAAGAGTTCACCTTTCAAAAGTGAATGACGAATATCCGCCTCAGACACATATGGTATATCCATAAGATCTCTTATGCCACCGTTTACAAGTGGATATTTAAAAACACGTATACGCTTACCACCCGATGCTACATTCTTTATCTTGAACACCGTTGGACATTGCTTTTGATACCATGTTTCAAAACCTACTGCTGGCATGTGCTACCGTTACCCTTACTCAACTACTGAGTCTATGATTTTAATCGTAATTGTTCTCTCTACAGACTTTTCCCCAGCTCTTCTCAGGGGGGACCCAAACAGGGCAGAGGCAGCATCCTTAGGAGACTGCTCCTCCTGCTGTGGCTGCTGAATAATTATTGGCTGTGAGTTTCCACTGTTTCCCTGAGCAAGAAGTTGAGCCATAGTCATAAGTAGATCATCCCTAGATGTCTCACCAATATGTTTCTCATTTTTCTCAGTATTAAATCCACCAGTAGACATTAGAAACTCTTCGCGACCCTTTAGATCATCGTCCTTAGCCAAAAGGATTTTTCTTAACTTTTTTTCTGACGCATCTTTAACGTCATCAAGTGTTAGTCTATACCTATTGTATACAATCTGCTCAAGATATGATACGTGTGGTTTATAAACCTCAACGCCCTTATCTCCCGCACGCTTCATCTGCAACCTATCAAGATTATTTGATAGTGCTCTAACATATGAGTCAAACCATTCCGGCTGATCTGACAGTTCACCCTTTAATGATTGAACTACTTTTTCTAGTTTGGAGAAAGCCGCTAGCTTTTCCTTGGTCTCATCATCAATGAAGGGCTCTGAACGATGCCAGTTCTGAAGGTTCCTACGTGGGTTTCTATCTTTCTCCTGATCAATTCTACGAGTATCAAAAGCAACCTTTCTAATTCCCTCATCTAGTTTTTTAAATGCAGCAAAACGAGCATGCTGCTCTACGGCCAGGTCTTCATCTCTAGATACGACACTATAATGCTGTTCATTAGGGCACTTTGATGAACCTGTCTCTTTGTAAAAGTCAAGATCATCAACCATTTTGCCTATTAATGCTATTTTAGCATCTAGTGGTAGTCTGTCAGTCATATTATTCCGTGAATTCCGGTGATTAAATTATCTAATAATATAGAAGAATATGCTATCTTTTTCTCAATATAAAAAATGACTCAATTGCTGATTTTACCTTATGAGCCCTGGAATATGATAAAGAATACGTATCTTCATGCACAAAAATATTAGATACTTCTTTAATCATTTCACTTGCCATTTTAGGATCCATGTTCAAAATGAATAAAGAATCAGGCTCTAGCATACTATAAACGTTATTAGCTGTTGGAACCCACCAATGCTTTATAAAATCATCAAAACTCCTCCCATCATAGGCTTGAGCCTTACTGTCGCAGTAAACTTCCTTATTAAAAAATGGAGGTGATGAAAAACAGAAATTAAAATTTCCCGTATTAAAATGCTCAGACCCTGTATTTATAACCTTTGCCTTGTCTGAAATTTCAAAAAAATCAATCATTTTATTAATGGATATAATTGTATCCACCCAAGGATCAAGACCAATATAAGAGTCTACATTTTTGCTTGAGACCGCTCCAAGCATTCTCTGACCGAATCCAGCTGATATATCTAAAACATTAGCATTTTTAGGAGCATAATTTTCATAAATATATCTTGCAATTATTGGTTTAAAAAATGAAACGCCAAAAGCATTGTATGAATTCCTCAAACCCTGCCTTATCATATTTCCAGTAATACTAAATGTTTCTTTATAAGATATACCCATTCTATTATTTATTGTTGATATTAGCTTTTCATCATCATGGAACGCATCGAATAAGCTTGGCAAGTTGCCGCCCCTTACCTGAAAGAAATGCTCACAGAAATGATGAGTAATCTTTTGCCCAACCAATGACTTTGAGCAACCATTACTAATATCATAGTCACAAAGCCTTTTGAATTCAGAAATAAGAATGTCTGATGAATACTTTGGAAAAGGAAATCCATTAGCCCTGAAGTAGTCAAAAGCAAAACTAGCAGTATCTCTCTTATCTTTTTCTGATAATGATTTAATATAATTCGCAGTTAACCTTTCACCTTTATATTTTACTATATTATTTGTTGAATAGTAATTCGGCTTAGAATCTATTATACCAGATTTTATAATAGCTGCCTTATCAAGCTTTCTTTTTAAATATATATTAGGTTTATTATATATGTAATTTATTATTTTATTTAAATAAATCTTTTTAGAATAATATACTGTATATATCCTATCAGACCCTTTTGATTTTGAAAAAGATCCAACTACCCCTAATTCATTGAATAAAAAATCCCTTATATCTTCCAAGAAGGCCTTAGATCCTATAAGTGAAATTGTTGACTTGTGTTTTTCCGAATGGTAAAAACATCCATCCCCATCAAAAACTCCCCTTAAAAAATGAGGCATTAGAGTTTTATCTATATTTGGTAATCTGAGATTAAATGATTTTCTCGGAGTACACCCATGTTTTACAAGGTCCTCTTTCATTTCTTTCGAATACACACTTACAGATATATATTTTTCCCTAAACCTAGACACGCAATAGTCTTTATTTATATAGATTGCATTACCGAAATTTTCAACTATCTCCCTATCCTTTTCGTGCACAGCTATGCAGGTATGACCCTGAGTGCTTGATACATTTCCGTCTGCAAATAAGAATCCTAAAAGATATGACTTTTCCTCTGAATCAATTTTACTGAAATATCTAGATCTAATAGAATATTTTCTCTTATTTTCCTCTGCTTTTCGTATTTCAACATTGCTTCTTTTTAATATCCTACAAATAGTCGTTCCATTAAGATTGAAATCTTTACCTATCTGTTCTGATGACTGTCCAGATAAATACTTTTCAACTATTTTAACCTCCCTTTCGCTACCAGTCCTTAAACTTCTTATCTCAACGCCATTTTTTTTTAATAAACGCATTACTTGAGATGATGAAATGCCAGTTTTCGCCTGTATATTCCTTGCTGAAAGACCAGACTTATACAGCTCAATGATAGTATTTACTTTATCTTCCATTTTTTCCTTGAATGAACCAACCACATGCACTACTATAACACAGTATTGACAAGTAGTGCATGCAGTTGGTTCTTTTTTTGAAAAATAAAAAGGCCCGATAGGAAATCCTATCGAACCTTTTATACAATCACCCTTAGGTAACTAAATCAGCCTGTAAGAGTACTCTTACGACCAACAGCGGTACCACGTGGGTTCACGATGCCAATGCCGATTTCCTCGGATACAACCCAACCGAGCTTAAGTTGCTTGGGCTCATCTGCTGGCAACACCTCAATGTCCTGCCTAATTGGCATAACACCTACGAACTCTGGGTCCGCTGCACCGAAGACAGTTCCAGGAGGAACAATCTTTGATACCATGATATCAGCTCCCCAAATATGAGCATAAAGACCAGTCTGTAGAATCTCACGCTGAGAAACTGGGTCGATCTCGCCACCACCTGGACCCTGACCACCGCCAGATGCCCAGTTAAGGATATCGTTGAACTCATTGATATTCATGTAGAACTTAGTTGTTACTAGGTCCCAACGATCAATCTGAGCCTTGATTTCAACAAGGTCACGCTTAAGAAGGCCACCATCAGAGATGTCCTGAGCGGTGTTCTCTACGGTTGCAGAAGAGTTAATAGCGGTGAACACGTTAGCGTCCTCCTGAGCCATAATCTCTTGACGAGCCTTCTGAACTGCACGGTCGATAACATTGAATCTACGACGACGAACCTCAGAAATACGAACGGTTGGGTTCGCGTAAAGCTCGAAGGTAGGCACTACAACACGGTCGCCGAATACTCTAGACTCCGGTCCGGTTCCATTAGATGAAACAACAACAGCACTAACATCGATATCACGGTCATACGTGGGGTTAACACCTTGTGGAAGCGGATCCACAACGAGTAAACGCCTTGCAATTCCCTGGTAATCAAGGTTTCGACGAATTGGGTTGGCCATTGACTGCGCAAGAGCAACCTTGCCGTCCTGGGTTAGAATTGCACGAGAAACAAGCTCATCGGTCTTGGAGTCGTTTAGTGAAGGTTGGCCAGCAAGCGCTGTGTTTGCGGGTTGATTTTCCTCAAGAATTGAGGCATACTTTGCGAGAGTGGTTAGTGCGTCCTTTACGGAGGCAGCATTCATCTCACCTTGCGCGTTAAACATTGACATATTTGTTTATCCTATTTTTATGGTTATTTGCTGCCTGACTAACTGCCAACAGCCTGGTTTATTCTTAAATAAAGTTTCTATTAAGAAACGGGGAATAAGGAACCCTTTCGAGAACCTTATTATTTCACTTACGCGATTGGAGCGTTGAACTCGAAAAGAGCCTCGGTATAGTCCTGACCCTGTGGTTGTCCTTCGCCAACTGGGGAGTTAGCTGCAGATACAAGAGATATAGGAGTTGTAACGAGTGAACCGTTAGTCTCGAAATTAAGGAAACGTGCTAGTACAACTGACTCAAATGCGTTACTAGCATCAGGAGTTAGAAGTCCTACTGTGGTTGCGTAAAGAGGGTCACCAAAGGAAAGCATTCCGTTGGAAGGAACTAGTCCGGAATTAAGAGTAGTATCAGCTGCGTCAAGAGTAACCGCATATGTACCTGGCTTGGTCCATAGAGTTAACTTTCCAGAAGCTGCAGCGGAGTGTGGTCCAATAACGGTTCCGGTAGAACCTGGTCCAAAAGACTGTTGTCCAACAGTTGCACCGAGAACTGAACCGAATAGAGTTCCGTAACCTGGAGCGTTGCCGTCATCGATGAGTCCGAGTGGACGGTCACCAGAGCTAAGAGCAGTGGTAATAACTGGACGAGTAGTTCCGCCTAATGCATAGCCATCTTCAACATCTGCTGCGGCGAGATCTGTATTAACAGCTACGCCAGTGATTGTTCCAACTTCTCCACCTTTAACGGTTGTGAGGATGGTGTCAAGCCCATCAAACTGACCTAGCGGCTGAGTGCCTGGTTGCCTTAAAATTAATGCCATAATATTTATTTTTCCTTTTGCGCTGAATTGTTGCGCAATCTTAGGGGTCTTACATTGAAAAGTCTTACTTATTCAAAATAATATCAATGTAGTGATAGAAAACTTGATAGAAACGTTATTTTTTATTTTTTACTGACTTAATAGCTCAATCATCTCAAGCACTCTCTCATCAATAGTGCCCTCATCTTCAACTTCGCCTGAATCTGCAGCGAAGCTTTCAGGCATGTTTTGGGTTAAAACACCCGTTCTTTGAGAGTTATCTGGGTCTACCTCTTCTAAATATCCAGGTGGAGTATTAGAAAAGTTTACCGCCGATGGTACATCTCCAGTAGGAGGGCCAATAGCATCTAAAGTTGCCTGCGACTTAACAACTAACTCAATAGATCGGTGAAGATCTTGAACTGTTGCATTAGGGTTTAAACCCTTCTTTGTCCAAAGCATCCCCTCAATTGACGCCCCAGCCTTCTTAGAAACCTCCATTTCTAATATCTTAAGAGCAGACTCAAGACCCTCATCGGGCTCATGGTCAATATTACCAAAGTATAACTTCTTGGTTAAAGGGTTATCTTTTGATAGGTACTTCTTAAAATCTATTATACTCTTAAACTTAGACACGTTAACCTTATGAAACTGGAATTGGTTCTAGTAAATCATTAGGAATATCTTTCATTTTTACCTGCTCAATCTTCCCTGCAATTGCCGCTCCGTACCTAGATTTAAAACTAGAAATTGCAGAGTTAGCCCTTACCATTGCTTCATTAATAGCTCTAGACTGAGCGTCCATTGCTAGTAATAAATCATTAGAATCAGATCCAAACATAGTATCCTTAATGTTCAACAGTTTCTTTTGCCAAGACGGCATGCTTTCCTGCTGTCCAGTCTCTGAACTCACAGTTGCTTTTTCTGTAATTAAATCTTGAGATAGTTGTTGTAGCTTAGTTGTGGTATCATTAAGCTGCTGCATGAGTGGCTCACCTTGAGAGTGAATTGCCTCAATTGTATTAATATCTCCAGCTCTAGCAGCTACTATTACGCCCCTACCAAGTTCGTTAAGTTGACGCATATTATTTAAATAGCCCATGTTTGCATTTTTAATATCACCAATTATTCTAGTAATTTCCGGGGCATATGACTCACCAGATAAATCAGAAAGCTCATTTATAACAATATCTGCATTTGCATTAATGTTTTGAACATCAATTTCTGCCTGGGTAAAATACCAATTAATACCAGCAAGCGCTGCTACTCCAATGCCAATTGCTATAAACGGGAGTGCTCCCTCTTTTCTTAATCGTCCAGCACATGAATCAGCAAGCCTCATAAGCTTCTCTTCATTAGCATTATCCATTGCAAAGCCGGTAGAGATCAGTGAGTTAACAAGTTTATCTGATGCTTTAACATACCTACGCTGTACTAAGTGACCATCAGGATCTTTAAGAGCAATATAAGACATGATGTCATGACGCTGATGTCCATTCTCAATAACTGCATTCATTGCATCGTAAGCGGGGCCAACAACTACGGTGTCTGGATGGGCTAAGTCAACAATTGACTGCCCATTATTTGGCCCCATCTTATGGCCATAAAGAGCTTCAATATCAGTAAAAGATCTTGAGTCATAACGAACCTTCTCGTCCGCTTCCTTCTTGATATCATCATCTGAAACTAATCCAGCATCTCTAGCTAACTTAGCATATTCATTAAAAATTTCTGATTCGCGCATTTTCATAGTTAACCTTTTTGATATCTCTGAATCTCGGAGTTAGCATCCCCAGCAAATTGATTAATAATATCAATCCTCCTGTTAAAACCAGGTGGTACTAATACAAAATCCTTACCTCGCTCATATTCTTTATTGAGAAGATCTCTTGCTCTTTTAAAAGAGGGTGTATTTACTATTATGTCTTCATATTCAGATAGTTCCGGATAAATTTCCCCAGCCCAACCGAGCAAAGTATCAGTAATATCCTTACCTATAACAGGTACGTACCAAGCTGTACCCTCATCATTTGCATGAAAAACCTGCCCAGAACCAGACTGTTTTAACGCTGATGTAGATGCCACTGGAGTAGCCCTAGTAGCCGGAGCATCGTTGTTTGGAGTGCCAACTGGAGTAGTGCCCTGATCCTTATCATTAGTAACAATTGACTTAGCAGCCCCGCCAACAGCCAATAAACCAGCACTCAATAGGATAGTTTTAACGAACCATACTATAAACCCAAGCATTAAAGACTTACCGGCACCCTTCTTCTTTTGACCTAAAAATCCAAACAGTCTGTGAAGAAGGGGCGCTCCAGGAGTTCCCAACATGGACCCGCCAAGTGGTTGTGCTTTTTGAGCGGACTTAATTAAAGAACCAGTCTTTTCAAGATCTCTAAGATCTTTAAATAAATCTGCAGATGCAGACAGTCCGGATTGAGCAAGCCCAGCCTGATTAACTTCTTCGGGAGTTACCTTCTCTCCAGAAGTAAGCTTTGGCATAATAGAACTAGTAATAGAACTCAACATTCCGGTTAAATTATAACCAGACATGGAACCAATAGTATAAAGTACCCCAAGCACTGGATGTATTTTCCAAAATACTCCAGGAGCTAAAAAGTTAGCAACAGATTTTATAATAGATCCTGTTGATGACGAATCTATCTTTGACTTAACATATGAAGATACAGAGGATCCTACGCCAGAAAATATCTGATCAGTAATAGATGCCTCTTTGTATAAGGCACTATCTAATAAGGCAATCTTTTCTATAAGAAGAGAGTCTGATATATATTCTATTTCACCTGAAGACACGACTACCTCATTCTTGATTGAGATCTTGGCATTACCCTTCCCGCTACATCCCAATCATTTGCTGAGGATAGAGCTACGCTCAAAGAATCATTCCAAGCCTGTAACTCTCTAAGTTGCTTACTAATTAAACGAGAAGATATTCCTGATGGAAGAGAAGAGGCATCTGCCTCCCAAGCGCCATACATCTCACCAAAAACATTGGAAAGTTTCTCCGTAAGTAGTTGTACAAATACCTTAGGATTCATATCTGACTTGTTTAAAACGGAATTTATAAGCTTTGCAGGCCTTGTTCTAAAGAACTCTCGCTCAATAGACATTATCTTAAGATTTTCACGCAACCATCTAGCAGATTCCGTATTAGGCATATCACTAGCCATACGCTGAAGATGCATATTTCTCTGAATAGGACCATTTGGATATTTCCTTACAAGACTAAAGCCTTCACGGTCTGTACCATCGCTATCTCGTCTGGCACGACTCTGATCGCCATCTCGTCTGGCACGACTCTGATCGCCATCTCGCCCATATCCCCCACGTCTACGCTTACCTACATTTTTGTACTCAAAAAGCTTAGATGGATCGACAATAGATTTCATAGGATCTGTCTCATCTTTTAAGAAAGAATCTCTTTGTTCATCCCAGGTATCAGCAAGTCTATCAACTGCTCTATAATAATCAGCAGCGCTTTTAACATCCTGCTTAGATGAAATTGGAGCTATCTTTCCGCTCTCATCTTGCCTAGTAGCGCCAGAACGATAATCATCTTCAACAGCACGATAAAGCATATTAGTTCTCTTTTTAAACCATGAAAGAACAGCATCAAACTTGGCAACACTTACATCAGATGGCCCCTGATAAGCCCTTGATGCCTCTCCTACCTGATTGGCTTTCATTAGAGCATCACCACGCTGATTTAAAGCGATATCATCGGCCGCCTCTCGTGCCTGACTGGCTTCCATTAGAGCATCACCACGCTGATTTAAAGCGATATCCTCGGCCGTTTCTCCACGCCCCCCCTGTGCCATTGTACTTGGTAGTGGACGCCTTTGAGCATGAATCTCCTTAACAATAGATGCGTCCCGTACTTGCTGAGCAAGCTTTTCAATATCATTATTTACAGCGGCTTCCGATAGAATCGAAAGATCTGCATAGATGTCGTTTTTAAGTAGTCTATAGAAAGACCAGATGTTATCTAGATGTGATGGGCGAACTGCTACGCCATCTTCACCTTGAGAAACCCTTGAACCAAGGTTACCCCTGTTAAGAGTTTCCTGAATTACATCGTAATACTCTGGGCGAGCACCGGCTTCAGCAGGAACAGCTCGGGCTAAACCAATCTGACGCATTAACTCAGCTATTGCATCAATATTAGATTTTGCAGCAGAGATGATGTTTTCAGGATTCTTTACTTCCTTATAATGCTTTCCCGGATTAACCTGCATTGTACCCATTGCCTTAGAAAGCCTTGCAACTTCACTAAGTCCAGCGATGGTTTTAGGTCCCCATAGACCATCAAAAGTTTGCTGGCCACCAGTATCAGAAATCGCACCAGATATTCTTTCAATCTCTCCATCATCAATGCCAAAACGTTCAGCTATTGCTGCTTTGTCCTGAGATATTGCGGTAGCAAATGCAGACATAATTGTCTGCATACGAATAACCTGCTGCTTTTCGTCCGAAGATGGACGACCAGAAACAGAACCCTGATAAGCTCTTGTGCGGCTCTGCTGATGTGGTGTTCCCTTAGGAGTGGTCCCACCAATTGGCTCCATTCCTGGAAGAACTTCAACGGCTATTTTTCTAAAATTACTCATTATTTTTCCATGGGTAGGTCACTAAGATTTACCGCCTCAACCCCGGATTCACTGGGTAGGTCACTAAGATTTACCGCCTCAACCCCAAGCTCCCTCTTATTATTACGAGCGGCAATTAACCACTGCTGAGATAGCTCATCAAGCCGAGATATGTCTTTAAGATCAACGCCGGGTAACCATTTGGATAACTCAGCTGCCAACATTGCAAAGTCCTCACCACTAAAGCCACTAACAATGGAAGCTATAGTTTTTGATTTTTGAGCATTCTCTCCGAGTCCGGAAATATCCTCTCTCTCATCTGCCAATTCAACATAGATATCAGCAGCCTTACTAAACCTATGGGCGATAGCGTCTTTCTGACCCGTCTGCCTTGCTTCATGATCTCCAAGAGACCTAATGCCATCATTAACAGTATATGCTCCTTGGGCATATACATTATAGTCAACACCGAAGGTATTCATAAACACTCTCATAAGCCCCAGTACAGCATCACTAGTGTACTTAGAGAATTTAGAGTTCATATCTGTCTGGTCATTAGAAATTTCTATAGAAGACAATCCATTTAAAAATGCTGCTGTATTATACTGCATCGTAGCATTAATAGAATCAATACTATTCTGAATCTCTTTCTTCTTAGCAATGCCAGCATCATGAATTTTATTAGCAAGAATACTGTATCCTCCACCACTAGAGAAACCAGCTGTTTTAAATTCCCCTTCATAATTTTGATTGATGTACTGATTAAACTTTCCAGGCGCTATTGAGTCAACAAAACCCATTAATTCTTTATGCCAAGTTTCCTGCCCTCCGGAGATATCATCATTAACATAAGAGAGAGACCTTCTCATCATATTAAGAACTGTTCCAGCATTTTCGGGACCATTACCATATGCAACCCTAGAGTAAGTACCGATATACTTTTTAATAGCATTCGAAACACTTCTATTTTTAGCTATACCTTCAAAGTATTGAGTGTACGGATTGGAACCCTGCAAGTACCCCGCATGTAAATTGTCAAAGGTAAAAGCGTAGCTTACAGGGTTACCTATGGCTTTAACCATCTGCCCTCTACCATTAGCTATCTTATCAGTACCGCCCTGCTTGGCCTGAACCCTGCCAACTCCAGTATTAAACTGGGCTGCTTTTAAAATGTCATGAGCTATTCCTGCAAGCTTTCCGGTTGGAGTCTTATTAACTACATCAATAATCTTCTTATGTGCAGAAAGCTCCGTTTCAACTACACCGAACTCAGAATCCCCTACTTTGAAATCCCCCTCAGGGTGCGCGAAGTCTAAAAAGTCTTCACCATCTTCTTCGTGAACCCTGTATAGATGAGTCTCAGCTGTTTTGTACTGAACAATAGAAGCCTCAAGATCTTTGGCCTGCTTAACGTAACCCTTGCTTCTGAGAGCCTCAGCTAGACGGCACATATCAGCAAACACATTATCAGATGGTGCTAGTGATATTTCTTTTAGGGAAGCTTCCTTCACCATTGGCTGTTCCTTAACCCAGCCCTTCTTCTTGGCTGCCTTAGTGAACGCTCTTTCCATTTCAGAATTGTAATAACTCATACTTAGCCCTCAAGATCAAGCATGTTAATGCCTGCAATAAAATTTGGATCCGTCTTGGCAGCAATATCAGGGTTCTCATCAAGATGAGCCTTAATCTTTCTGAACTTATCCTTTAGTTCGGAAGAGGACACTACTTTCCTTTCGAATTCATCAAAGGCTTTAAGAGTTTCCTGCTTATCTTTTTCCTGAGACTCAGCATTAACACGGCGAATATGATCTTCGCGTGTAAGCTCTGCCTTACGATATTCCATAAAAACTTCAGAGGAGGCCAGTGCCCTCTCTGTAACGTCATCTCTTGTAAATGCTTTGTATGCCCAATATTCTTCAGGAGTCATGAATTAACCTTTTTTTCGCGTGCTGCTAGCCTATTTAGATATTATTTTATGCCGATGTTCTATTTCCATTATTAATGTTTTGAACAGTCTCAAGGGGTTGTAAATTACTCAAACTCCAGCATGTTTTAAAGTTCTCATCATTAAAGTCTTTATAGGGTAGTTTTGATTGCGGAATAATATGATTAATCTGCCAAATTTCTCGACCTTTATCATATAGTCCATAATTTTCCCAGCTCATCCAATCTCCCCAGAGGGACTCAATATGAGCTTTGAGTTCCGCTGCCGAATATGGTAAATAATCTAATATTGCCCTTTGTAATCGTTTTTATTTATAAGAAGATTTATTTTAAACTTTTGAATGAATTGCATACATTACGTTGCGTCTGAGTTTATATGCAGTATACCCATCCTTCTTGGCTTTATTTTTATAAAAACAGGAAATATCCTTTTCTTTAGCATCCACTACAATATTTTAAATCCATAGCGCCTCATAGTATGAACGTTTATCGTCAGGCCAACCAGTTAGCCTAGCTACAAAGCTAGAATAATCTCCAATGGGCTCATTTGTTAGCATTCCAGACTCCCCAACGTACAATCTATCTCCTGGTCCATAATTAGAATGCTCAAAGTTATCAGTTCTAAATATCATCCTCTGAGGCCATAAATCTACAAAATCCTTTTTATTAAAAGAAACGTTCTCAGATTTAATTAATTTAGATTTACCTATTATTCCAAAAGGAGATTGTTGAGGTCCGCAAATATCACAGACAGTGTACCCATTGAAATCAACAAGTGTTCCAACATATCCGGCAATTAACTGGACTCCTGGCTTTGCAAAAATTCTAACAGGATGAGATGAGAAGGCTTTTTCTATTATTTTAAGCATCTTGCCCCATTTTGGCTCCTTTCACAATATTAGCAATCGTTTCAAGTGGTTGTAAATTGCTTAAATCCCAGCACTTTTTAAAGTTTTCATCATTAAAATCTTCATATAAAAGAACTGATTGTGGTATTATGTGGTCAATTTGCCAAGTATTACAATTTTTGTCATACCGTCCATAATTTTCCCAATTCATCCAATCTTCCCATTGGGACTCAATGTGAGCTTTAAGCTTCTCCGGAGTATATGGTAAATAATCGAAGATCTTTTTATGCAGCCGTTCTTGCCTATCAAAGAACTTACCTTGCAGTTTATTGGATATTGCATGCATTACATTGCGGCGAAGTTTATACGCTGGCTCGGAGTTTCTTCTTTTCTTATCCCATTCATTACGGATTTTTCTAACCCTTTCCTTATTTTCAGGAACACTATTCCAATCTTTTTGATTCTTTTTTTTCTAACAGCCTGTCTATGCTCAGTTGATTCCAATTTCTTCTTGCATTCAATACATGATGAATAAAGACCATCTTTTGTGTGCTTAGATTTCCAGAAGTTATCTTTAAGCCTGTATTCATCACATTGAGCGCAAACTCTTCCAGTAACCTCAACCTTCACAGCCTCCCCATTCTTCTTATTACGCCCTTTTGCACTGACAAGAAGCTTACCCCTATTTTCTTCCTGTACGCCTGTATGCACCCCTTACACCTGTTAGAAAGCCCATCAGCCCTAGATTTATCATTGTAAAATTTATCTGACGGATGTGTTGTATCACAGGAGGAACAGCGCTTATTTGCAACTACCCTTCCATCCCAGCCGTTTTTTTTCTATACTCAGAGTTATAAGCTTTCTGACAGCCTTTACACATATTGTGCAAGCCATCCTTACTGATACTAAATTTAACGAACTATTTTACAGATTTATTCTCATTACATTTTCCACATATCTTCATGCAAAACTCCTTATTTCTGTATATATCAAGGTCTCAAGAGTGCCGTGAAAAATAATGTAAAAGCCTGTAAGTGCTTGAAATCATTGAGATTCTAGAGCCAAAGAAACTCCAAAGTTCCATGAATCGCTGATGGGGCACCTGTAATAAAAGCCATACCGGGATGATCAGGAGTTGGCTGCCTAGTTGTTAGCAATCCACACTCAGAAACAAAAAGGTTTGCATTTAGCGGGTACCTTTGATTTGTCTCATACATATCAGTCTGAGCAATCATGCGCTGGAACCAAATTGTAACCTTACCTGAGCCTGCAGTAGTATCATCTCCAGGAATATTGGGAACCTGATAAGTATATGACACGACTGTTCTTATTGAGTCCGGTGCAGCACCACCATCAGAGTTGAAATTAAGCTGTGTTCCCGCTGGAAAGATTAGCGTTCCGTTTCTAGGTACAAGTTCTACATCTACCGGGTTTGATGTGAAAGATGATGCTAAAACGTTTGGGTTATCAAGGTTTACTTGGATATCAATGGTCGTATAAACGCTTCCAGACACAACAGCTCTCGCTATATCGGGAACATAAGCAAACACCACCTCATCGATTGAGGGGGCAGTAAATGCATTGGTTTTTATTTCATCAATAATACCTAGGGGCGCTGTACCATCTGACACACCGGACACATAGTTGTTTCCAATAACGCCTAGCTGAGCAATCATTCCTGGCTGAAATTCAGCGTTTGGGTCCACTGGATAAGACATTGGTAAAGCGTTTCCTGCCTGTACTATTCTAAAGGTCATATAAATCTCCTGTATTAGTATATATCAAGAATGATACAAAAGCCCCGGAATCACAATTAAAGTGCCGGGGCCTGTTTTAAATATACCTAGAATTATTTTTCCCAATATTCCTCTTCTTCACTTTCGTCACCTTCATCGTTGGACTCGTTAGAATCCGTAAAGCCATAGTGATGGAGGTTTTTTTTGCCGTCAGGCTCCTTTATCTTTTTACTTTTTTTTTTGACTTGTCTTTAGACACTACTTCAATCGTTGACTCAGCCACTTCTAAAGCTCCCGAAATGGCAGTTAGAGTCTGAGGAGTTGCTGCGTATGTATTCTTTAAATACTTAATTGATTCTGAAATATCCCCGCCTGCGTTGGATATTTTAGATATTAATGATGTTATTTTGTTCGCTGCAGAGTTCAGATAATGAGAGGACATCTCATCGATATTAGAATCATCCAGTTCCTGCAATTGTTCAACAGAGCCCTCTAATAGTGCAAGCTTGTCTTTAATTTCTGCATCTCTTTCATTTCCTTCTTTAGAAAGGCGATTTATCACATCGGTAAGCTCTTGAGCTTTCTTGATATTCCCTGCCTTTTCAAAAAGCTGAGCTGCTTCAGCTAATCTCTCCATAGCCTGGATGCGGTTGTTGGTCTCAGCCTGATCCTCAGCAAAAGCATTCTTTAAAAGGTTTACTTCCATATTTTGAGAAATTTCTTCGATTATTGATTCTTGAGTAAAGATTTTCAATTTAACTCCTTAGGCCAATCAGCTTGCAACTTGTAGAAAATTTATCCCTTCACGTCGAAAAGAATTTCCTCATCCAAAGATGCGATCTTTTCAAGTGAAACGTCCTGTAGTATAGCGAGAACAATTCCAGCCTCATCTTCAAATCCGGAGTCAGAAAGAATCTCTGCAGCCTGAATCGTCTTAGCAATAGCCACAGTCTCAGCGATGTGATGCGCTGATTTTCCAGACAAAGCATCTGCAATATTACTTACAATATTTTCATTTAAACTAAAATCTGGCTTTTTATTCATTTATTCTCCCTTACGGATTGGTAAATAGATCAGGATATTAACCTGACCTATCTAGTCTTACTTGGTTAGCCTCTCATTTCTAAGAGTAAATGCTAACTTTTTAATGTCACCAATTGTTCCACCAGCCTTGGCCTTTGAAATTAGAGCTGCGATTTCCTCGGTAGATACGTCAGGGTTATCTTCCTTGTACTTTTTAATCGCATCAATAATCTCTACTAATCTTACTTTTGGATCTCTTGCTATACCCAGACTATCATCCTCAGTAACATCTCTGACGCCAGTAACTAAATCCTCTTCCTGCGTTTGATGGGGGAACATTGCAGACTCATCAAGCGCTTGTTGATTATCAAATCCAGATTCAGCCTGCCTACCCATCTCATCAAGCTCATCCATAAGATCCCTTTCCTGCTCATCAGTCATCACAGTTTTTTTATGGGCATTAGCCTTGCCATATGTACTCACATCAGCATAATAATCGTCTGAGTAAGAGGAGTCGTTAGCTTTTGACTTATCGTCATCATCCTTCTTATCCTTCTTATCCGTTTTATCCTTCTTATCCTTGTCATCATCATCATCATCATCATCATCATCATCATCATCATCATCATCATCATCATCATCATCCTTATTGTCAGCTTCTTTAGCTTCAGCAATAATAACTTCGAGAGATTGGATGGTGAATAGTGAAGATTTTACGAGTCCGAAATCGTCAAGAGCTGCGGAGTATCTAGCAATACCTTCAATGATATCATTAAGAGTTGCCTTCTTATCCTTCTTATCCTTCTTATCCTTCTTATCGTCTTTCTTGCCGTATTCTTTATCTTCTTTATCTTCTTTATCTTCTTTATTATCGTCCTCTTCATCCTTGTCGTCATCCTTTTTAGATGCAAACTTTCCGAATGCGGGGCGTCCAAACACAGCCTTATGATCATCAGAAGAAATTCTCTGAGACATTTCGGCAGCAAGCTGATCTGCTAAACTTTTCATAATGGTTCCTATAGTACAGGTAAAAATCAATAAGGGGAGGGTAGGTTTTCCCTACCCTCCAAACTTATCTTATTAGAGGCGCTTTTTTGACCAACGTGCATCAAGAAGAGCAGTTAACTCCTGTCCAGCACTTCCCTGTGGTGCAGCGGAAGCTGCTGGGAGGTAAAGTTCCTCTGAGTGAAGCATTCCAACCTGTGGTACGGAAGCATTTTTGATTGTTGCAGACTGAGTCTTAGCAACAATGCTCTTTAGAGAAGAGAATGAATCATCATTCCACTTCATGATCTCAGAAACCTGCTGGTTAATTTGACCATCATCAATCATACCCTTGTCACGCATCTCATATGCAAGCTCATGAGCACGCTTAATTTTAACGGTTTCTGATTCAAGAAGCGCTGCAGTCTTAGCCTTAGCTTGCTCTGCAACAAGCCTAGATGCGAACTCATTAGACTCTGCATCCTTAGACTCTCCCCAATATGCCTTGTAGTACTTGATTGCCTCTGGGTCTACTGAGTAAGCAGCAAGTCCATCAACATCCTCAGCGGCAATCTTACCCTGAGAAACAAGGTCGGCAATTTCCTGAGCTTGCTTACGGACCTTGGGAGGCATATTAGCAAGGTCATTCATAGCCTTATTGGTCTCTGCAAGTGTCTCGACCTTTGAAAGATCACCAGATGGCTTAACTTCAAAGCTCTCTGGAGTGTGCCCACCCTTAGGGTGTGCTTTTTGTAGCATATCACTAAACTGTATGCCCTTTTGTGCAATTTTAGCTCTATGCATTGCCCGTCCCTCTTTTGTTGTTAAATCTGCAGAAGCCTTAATCTCCATTGAGCCATCAGGTTCAACAGCCATTGTTGATCCTTGAGGTAGATCTCCAAAATCAAAACCTTCCGCCGCATTATTTTTATCATCGTCATCTTTCTCGAATGGATTCACACCCTTCTTTGGTCCGCCTTTTTTCTTGTCGTCGTCCTTATCGTCCTTATCATCCTTGTCGTCATCCTTCTTGTCGGAATCCTTATCGTCATCCTTCTTGTCCTTAGCGTAGTTACCATCAGGTTTATCATCTCCTGGCATTACTGCCTGGGTAGCTGAATCATCAGTAACAACTGGTGCTTCCACACCATCTAAAGGTCCAGTAATACGTGCGCCTTCGAAGTTAACGGAGCCTGGGCTCTCCGACTTAATAGTAGCATTCGTATTAGCCTTCTTCTCAAGAGCAGCTGTTCCATGAGCATAACGAACGAACGCTTCCATTAACTGGGCAGTATCTGCAGCAGTTTTATTAGCGTCAGCAACAGCTCTGTCAACTAGAGATGCAAAGTATAGCTTATTCTTCGGATCGAATGATGCAAACTTGTTCTTGCAAACATCCTTAGCCATTTCAATCTCCTTAGAGTGAGCATCAAGAGTTGCGATAGTTTCTTTAAAACCCTCTCCAAGCATTGAGCTAACAGTTTTGCGCATTGAATATACAGATGCAGAAGCGAACTTTGCCTCATCATCAGCACTTGCACCATCAATTCCGCCAAGCTCAGACATCTCGTCAGAAATTACGTCCTCTCCTTGAACAGCCTTAGCCTTAATGTCATCAATAAGCTTAGACGCCTCATCAAGCATGACTTCTATAGTCTTCTCTTCAGGTACATCGGCAATCTCTTCAGCACCGCCCAATTCACTGCCCAATTCACCGCCCATATCTGGAGTTCCGCCAGTCGCTGGACCCTCGCCCATTGCAGCTCCTGGAGTTGCGCCCATTCCGTCCTGTGCGCCCTTAAAGCGTGCTTTAGCAGCATCAACGCCCTCAGCCTTAACAGTCTTAATCATTGACTTTCCGAATTCACGGGAAGCAACGGTATCGTAAAGAGCCTCAGCGTTATCCTTAGTAATCTCATTAACAGATGCAGTAAGAATCTTGTACTCGCCAGCATATACTGTCCACCGAGACTCACCCTTAGATGCGCCCTTCTTAAATGCAGCTCTTAGCTCTGCACGGGAAATCATTTCCTTGGTCTTAAGGTCATCCCCATATAGACCATCAATTGGTCCAACTTCTGGGAATGGCTTTGCTCCATGAAGATGCTTATCTTCTAGGCGAGCTTTGTCTCCAAGTGGATCCACTGGATACTGTGGCTTGCCTGGGGTTGGCTCCTCTGTTCCCTGATGGTACCCACGAGCTTCCAATGCCTGCTTAGCAGTGCTTAAGGCTTCACGACGTATTTGCTCACGACGCTTTGCTTCTGCTTGACGAAGAAGACGTTTCTTAAGGTCTGCTTCGCTTCCTTGTTGTGATTCGATGCCTGGATGCATGCCGTCAACAGGACCAACGCCGGGGAAAGGCTTCTGACCTACCATGTGCTTGTCCTGCATACGAGCCTCTTGTCCAGGTTCAACTGAGTACTGTGGCTTGCCTGGGGTTGGTTCCTCAGTTCCCTGATAATATGCATTTTTCTTTGTCATTATTGATCCCTCGCTGTTATGCAGTGAAGATTGTGATAATTTATTTAAATTATCGTTAATTGAAGCCAGTTTAGCTTTTGTCTCTTCAAGCATCTTATGCGTTGCATAAGAAATGTTATTAGATTCAGGGGCGATTCTGGGCTCGTTTTCTATCTTAGCTTCTTTCATGTCATGAGAGGAACGAGTCGCCCCATAAGCTGTATCATTAACATCACTCTCACCAGTATTGGTTTCAGCAAGTGATTCTGCAAGCTTCTCAACTCTTTGATTAAGCTTGGCTAATTCTTCCTTGATGTAATTAACTTCAGAATCCTCAGTGGACGCTAGTGCAATTTTTCCATCAAGATAGTCCTGTAGAGCTGACGCCGCCTTGCGTGTCTCACTCAAATCTTTTGCAATAATATGCTTAACCTTTGCCTTCGGGTCGGCTCCTGTCACAACCAATGAAAGTTCAATTGGTGATAGGTCTAGGTTAATTTCTCCGTAACATGTACGTGATTTCATGTGGTCACAGAAATCAGATTCAACTTTTGCAACTCTATGACAGCCATCCTCGGTGCAAACAGCTCTTCCAACGGCAGTTCCCATTGAAACGTTTGTTGCATATCCGGAGGTTACCTTTCGAGCAAGTGGCTCATAGTTAACCTTATCAAGAGCACATAAAGCAATGATACGCTTCTTAGTATCATCCCAGTATGTATCAACAATAACGCCTCGAACGTGCTCAACTGAAGAGGACTTATGATCGAGGCATAATGGGCGGCCTACCCACTTTGGATAAGCTATTTTTAATTCTGATTCGGGGAAAATGTCATTATTAGAATTCTTATAAGGTCTAATATTTGAGTCTGAACATACCCACTTGACTGAATCTACAGCAACCTTCTCCCAATGAGACGTTACATCAGAGCCGTCAGCGTTCTTCCTAACGTTGCCATCATCATCTAAGATGGCCGCTTCTGCCGCATGCATCATCACAGCTGTGAAGTACAAAAAGTCAGAAGCCTGGGGCGCTATCTTCTTTAGCTCCTTCGCAAACTTCTTCATACGGTCGTTTATTTTTAAATCCGAATCAGACATGATGGTATCAGTGTCTTGAATATCATCAGCGGATATTAACGTAGCTTCACCTAGCTTTATTAGCATTATCTCTCCGAACTCTCAGGTGGGGTAATAATTGTCTCAGTGCTTTCTGGGTCATCATCAATATTAAGAACAGGTGGGGCTTTAGGAGCCCTAGCTTCAGCCCTTGCATCAGCTAACGCAACGCAAGTCTTACTCTCATCCAAATCAACGTCAGTGTCTGTTAGAACATTAACGATTTCTACGTTTCCTCTCTTTATAAGCATGGTGTCTCCATTTATCTCAGGGCTTCCTGTCTTTCTTTGAAAAGTTCAACGACAAGGGGAACCTTCTCTTTAATCTTGTCTTGAAATTTATAGTTAACTAGGCTTTCCCAATTCTTTGCCAAAATATTAGTGTCTATATGTTCTAAAACTCTATCATTCACAAGTTGCTTTAACTGTGAGGTTTGCTTTTTAACCGAATCAATCGCTGAAATGAGCTGGTTCTTGAATTCGGGGTTATTTAGATTCGAAAATATTGATAAAAAATAATTAACCTGTTTTTCTAATTCTTTTAAAGATGAAGTAAATGAGTTCATTAACTCTTCTACTGTAGAATCCGTGGAAAACTCAGACATTAATCCAAGTGACTGGTATCCCATCTTGATAATCTTCTCGAAGTTCTCTTTAGACTTAGCCCTGTACTTTCTTAATATAACTCGATTTTCCACTACTTCATCAGAATCTATAGATTGCGATTTACTAAATGGCGTATAAATTAGGTCTAAATGTTCGACGGCTAGTTTGACCTCCGCTATTAACGATTCAAAAGACTCGGAGGCCTTCTCAGCTATCCTTCGCTCTACATCGGGAACATCAAGGTTCATCTGGACTGTATAGGCTTCTGATTTCAGCATAATCTCTTAATATATATCGAATTATTACATCTTTTAAAAATCTGTGGATGGAGGTTGAACGAACCCTGAGAATCCTCCGCCCCCTCCAATTCCCTCACCATACCCACGCTCCATTTTTCCAGATGAACCAGGAAAAGAATTCTGTGACAACCCATCATAGTTTGTGTACAGCCCTATATTTAAAGCGCCATCTCCAACTCGATTGGAATCACTGTCCTCCTCTCTTATATTAACTAATGCAGAGGGATTTAGTATAAAAACCATATATCCAGAAAAAAGTGCAGCATCAGCATCGTCTAGCCTAGCAATATTAATATCCATTTTATTAATTGGACGCCTGAAACTTACCGTTTTAGATGAGGAATCTATGTCCGCAGAATACAACCTCTTAGACCCGTCAACAGTATTACCACTCTGTAGATACTTGAGCACCTCCACCCTAGGAGCCCATGTTTTTGGCTGTAAAACCTCATTTGATGAACAAAAACAATACACTCTTTGTGATGCTAATGTGTTCATAACCGGGGATAAGGGAGCAAATGACATTTGGTTTGGAGATGATATCTCATAGTTTAAAGCTCCAGGAACAATATTATCCATATTAGTCTTATCCCTAGTCATCTCCACTGCATCAGATAAATTCGAATCTCCTTGTAACTTCGCAAAATCAAGGACGGAATCATAATACATCTTCTTAATAGATGGAGATAGCCCGGAACCCATACCGAATTTTTGTGCTTCAACTAAGGCATCAGTGATATCCATGCCGCTCTGTATTCTATACATGGCACAAGCCATTCCCGTCCTATCCTTACCATGATAGCAGTGAACGTATGTGTTATCTTTTAATAAATCTTCTATATTATTTTTTAATTTATCAATACCGACATAATGATCATCTCCACCAATTGGAATTACAATGTGCTCTAACTTTAAAAGATTACATGTGGGATGTATCTTTGCCGCAACATCTCCGTCTAACGAAACAATTGTATTTACACCGTACTTTTCCTTAAGAGTATGTAAATCATTATCAGAAGGCCTACCTCCTCTGTATAATGAACCCTGGACTCTGGCAAAACGATCAGGCATTAAATCTCCACATCGAGTTCTTGTAGAGACTGCATCAGTGCTACCTGCTCTGGACAGTCTAGACCAGCATCAAGAGCTTCTTCGAAAGCATCCTTAAAGGCAATCTGGAAATTTTTAACTGAACCATCATGATGCTGCCTAAGCTCTCTCATGGTGGATGAGTAAGTAAGATCAGCTCGTGGCATTTCCGTATCCGTAAGAGCAGCAAGAGCGCACAGCAAATCGGAAACCATGGCTTGTTCGCCGGCCTCTGATAGTAGCCTTATAGATTTTCTAATCTTATCAACTGGACTCATTGTTTTCCTAGTGCTTGTCTATATAATGATAATACCTGAGATATACCGTTATCATAAACTGATATGGGTAATGTATTCCAGGCATTTACGGAGAGAATTTTAACATACTCCCTATTATTTGAAGGAATTTTAATTTTAACATCAAGGAAATTTGCTTCTGCCCCTACTATCTCTCCAGCTATTATTGATTTATTATTAACCTGAAACTCGGAGTAAACACGAATGCCCCAATCCGAATCAAAAATTATCCCAACATCTTGATCCTTACACTTTTCAGCTAGAACCTCCGCATAGGTCTTATTACAATTAACAGCAGTGCTCATTTCCCCACCTGTTCAAATGCAAACTTTCTAAAGCATGTTTCCATTGTTCCCGAATCAACCAAAGCGTATGATGATTTAATTCCTGGGAAAACCCTGGTGTTAACTTTATGAACACCACACTTCTCAGTGGCTAATTCAAATGCATTAGATACTCCATCACATAGACCTTTTGCGGCCATCAACACATTCTTTTCAGAGCCAGCAATATCGCATTCGATCTCAATATTATCATTATAGTTATGAATAGAAGATTCGCCATCAAGCTCAATTCTCAAGGCTGATGCAAGTACCTTCGCAAATCTAATTCTATTATGGAAAGCAACATCAGGTGAGCCAACGGAAATTAAAACCCTAGTATTAGGAAGTACCTTTTTGCATATTGATCTACGAACAATCTTCTCAATTGGCCCAGCCGCATAAAGGAATTTAAATAAATCCTGAGCATCTTGGCCGCCAAACTGATCTTTTTTATTTTGATTTTCCATTTCGCTACCCTTACCTGCTACTATAGGATTCGATTGATTCACTGACTGAGGTGTAAGCATTCCTCTAGACATGCCAGCTTTATAGTACCTACTTGCCCTCCCAGTAACATCACTAACTACTATCTTTCCGTCCTTATTAGAGTCAAACACTTTATTATATTCCCAAACCTTATGGTAAGTAAGTTTACCAGCAATTACTTCGTGGTTATCTTTCTGTCCAATAACGTGATTGGGTGGTTTGCCAACGAAGATTGGAAGGAATGTTGCCATGTATAAATCACCAGGACTTTTAATTCTGCCTGCCCATGGTTTGAAAAACTTTTCAACATAAGCAAGCTGTTGAACATCAGACATTGCCGCCAATGCCTCAGTTGTAGTTCCAAGTTTTTTAGCAGTATTACCAGTTATAGTTATGTACCCATTTCTTCTGGCAATCCATGTCTTATTTCCAGTTTGAGGACACCAAACTTTGACCCTACCCTGAACCTTATCATAGTTCATTTTACACTTTCCTGCCTCAGTTAAAGAAGCCATCTCCTTTACATTACAATAATACTTAATTGGTTTTATGATACATTCATGTCCTGATGGAAATTTTTGTACAGACTCTTTTCTAATATATTCTTTTACATTTGCAGTTTCGCCCAAAAGGAAACAAATAAGTTGAAAATCTCTCATCCTCCCTTCGTGACATTGGACAAAATTTTCACACTTTCCATACTGCATTGTGCCATCAGTAATTAGATAACCTGCCTTTAATGCGCTTAATTGACTTGAAGAAAGGTTAAACAACAATCTCTTATTAATCACCTTTTCTTTATCTAAAAATTTGTAGAACATAAGAGCATCTTTAGACCTTATGAACCATCTAGCCATCCCATCTTGATGGTCGGAGTAGCAATACTTACCCTCTCCAAAAACAGAGTTAAGACATTTCTGTATCCTATCAACAACCTGAGGTTTTGACCTTAATGATTGATAAATTGTTATTCCACTCCTTCTTTCCTTGGAAAAATGCCCCTTATCAATGGAGCCATCTCCTATTATGCAGCCCAACAATTCAAAAAAATCATCACTTAAACTAAGTGATTTGAAGCTATCAATAGGCGCGCCTCTTATTATCTTATATTTAGAATTAAGATTAGACAACTCCTCAGTAGTCTTTACAACAATTTTTCCATTATAATCGCAATACCACCTATGATCATGTGTAGAGATAAAATCAAACTGTTTATTATGCATTCTATATGCGGTATTAGAGTTAAAAACATATAACTCTTTAATCTTATCAATCTCAATAGAGTTCTTATCTGGATTAAATGAAAGTATGTCATCACCAACAGATACTTGATTATAAAACATCCAGCCATCTGCGGTAAGAATCTCTGTATCAATGGAGACGCATGCTGGCATGAACTGAATCAAACCAGTAGCACCGCCCTTTGGATTGATTGCTGTATGATCGAACGCAGATTCTGAAAGCATAGTTGAAGCCAGGAATGATGGATCAATTCCTAATCTATTTCCGACAGATATAAGTTCCGAAATAAACTCAGGAGACTTCTTTTCGAGACCCTTTATTGATGCTACTGACTCAAAAACCGGTGCTGTAGGTGGTATTATCCTACCTATCTTCTTAATCTCATCCATACGAGACTTAAAACTAGACTTTATCGCGTCCAAATCTAGAGGTTCCAAATTACCATCAACCTGCTCTTCCGGATTACTTCCAACCTCCTCTGTAGATAATGGCAATGGTTGAGCATTTTCTTCTGGCGATTGAACTGGCTGATTAGCCCTAACCCCCTTAACGGAATTTAATTCTAGCTCCTGTTGAGAGTAAAGAGACATAGCTGCTTTATCATCAAGAAGTGCCGTAATATTAGACATAATAATTCCTGTCCCTGGTATTTCAAATGGGGGAACGGTAACGACCATATTCATCTTGTTAACGGGCCCAGACTTTGGAAATGAATACGATACCAAAATTCCATTAAGAATGCCCTTATTAAGCTCATTAAGAATTGCAGACATGTTCTTTTCTATTGTCTGCTCAACTTCATAAGTTAAAAGGCCTGCATTAAACAATGCTGGTTTAAAAGAGTCCTCAATAATCCATGACTCAGCATTCTTAGACGTTCTAATACTGGAAGGATCAAATTGCTTAATCCATTCGAAGGACTGCATTGGCTTTCTAATATTACGAGATGGCTCAATGTCTAAGTTCTCAGGAAGCTGATTGCGAACCAATTTCATCTTATCATTATCCTTACGATAATCATCCTTATCTTTAGTGGGGATGTGAGAAATGAATTCATCCTCGGTATACATCTTACCATCCTGATCAATAACTCCCTTGGTAGGAGCCTCGGCAATAGCTTCCGCTGCCGCCAGGTCTAAATCTGAAAGCTCTCCGGACAATTCTGCTACAAGAGGGCGAATAGCTTCCATAGACTTACCAAACTGCTCTGGGTCAATATTCTCTAAAGATTTATTAAACTTATCCATCTCAATAGATAGTGTATCAATAAGCCTTTTAACATCGGGAGACATTCTTTGTAGCTTCTCAAGCTTACCCTGAAACTCAGGATCCCCAAGACCCTTGTACCAATTTACAACTCTTTTATAAAAGTTTTTGTATACAGTAGCTGTTTTAACTACCTGCTTTGAATCTAATGAATATAGATCTAATGCAGCCTGCCTTATGAATTGTACATTATCCATTAAGTATCTCTTCTGCAAAAACCAACATCTTCACAGAGCCCTCAATATCACCAATTTCTTCTAACTTGCCTGAAGTGGTGGTTAGAAGTGCTGCTGCTAAACCACGATCTCCACGGTTAATTAAATTAATAACTTCAGCATAGACCGGAGCTGGGGCTGGAGCTGGATTTGGTGTCGGAGGGGGTATAATAGCTCTGGGTGGATTCATTTCCTTTCTAATAGCCGACCACTCATCCATATTAGCTGCTGGCCTCCATCCCTCTGTAGCTGGTACGGCTGGTACAGCAGGTACAGCAGGTACCGGTATAGTAGGATATGGTGGCAGTGGTTGTGGTAAATTAACCTGTGGTGCTTGAGGCTCTACATCCCCTTCATTAACCTCAAAATCACCTGGAGGCATCATGTTAGGATCAGCTGGTCTATACTTCGGAGCTGATGAAGGGGGAGTATTGGATGGCTTTTCACCATCAACATCCTCAACATTCTCAACATTCTCAACATTCTCAAAATCATCTTCCTTTCCGGACTTATCAGATTCTTCAACTTTATCTGGTTTATTACCGTCTTCCTCGAATGAAACCTCATCTTCAGTAACCTTCTCCGGGAATAATGGCTTTATATATTTATAAGTATTTTTATACTCTTCTGCAAAGTTTTCCTGCTCCTTTCTTAGAGAGGCTATGATATCAATATACTTACCAACATCTCCACGAATTCTAGCGGTATCAAGAGTTTTATAAGCGGCAATCATTCTCGTAGCCAAAGTTTCAGCCTTTGAGGCAATATTATTCATCATCCTCTTAGCCTCTCGCTTCTGCTTGGAATCAAGAAATGGCGACAAAAATGTATCACTAATTCTTCGGCCTATATCTCCGAAGAACGCTTCCTTCAGGATTGTATCATCATATTTAGATGCATTAACTAAGCCATCAATATATTCCGTAGATATTGGGTTACCCTTAGAATCCTCACTATCAGAGAAATAAAAATCTGAAAGCGCCTTTTCTCTACCCCTCTGGATAGATTTTACTTCATCATTATTAACTATTTCTTTTACGATCCTATTGATCCTTGCAGCCCTATCAAGCACAGCAAGCCATCTATGACTTTTATGATTTCTCTTGAGTTCTTTTAAAAGCTTCTTTATAGTTAAATTTTCTGCGGGGTCAGTGATCTCACGAATCTCATCATCAGCTCTTTCTAAAGCTTCATATTGCTGCCTATATTCAGGAGAGAATGTTTTTGATACATTCTTCTGAACCCTCTTGCCCATATGTTTTGGATCCACCCAACGCTTTAAAACAGATCTTCTTTGTGCAATTTTATTATTTATATCAGTCATAAGTAACCTACCCAATTAGAAGCGAAAATATTAGCAAAGCCCACGTCGTAAGATATGGGCTTTTCTATTTTTATGCTGGAGGTGGTGGAGGTGTCCCACCACTTGGAGCACCTGGAGGTGCGCCACCGGGAGGCCTAGGAGCGCCGCCTGGACCCTTTGGAGGTCCTCCTCCGGCTCCCATTGGTGGACGTGGAGGCCCGCCAGGCATTCCGCCAGGTATTCCTGGAGCGCCAGGCATTCCGCCGCCCTGCTGTTGCTGAGTAATAAATGGGCTCTCACCAGGAAGTGCTGGCTCAACTGGCTCTTCAATCTCATCTTCGGGAGTAAGAGACCTTAGCTCAGATAGTGAGTATTGAGCGAGAGACTGATTCTCTCTCATTCTAATAGCTTCCTGAATGTCTTCGTAACGCATTTTACGAGTCTCATCCTCATACTCAAGACCGAGTGAACGGTAAAGAGTCTGAACAGAAACTCTATTCGTTCCTGGCTGACCAGGCTGTCCCATCATCTGCTGAAGGTTAGATGTATAAATATCCGTATCAAACAGGGACATGTGGTTCCAATCTACCTCTGGGACGATAAGGGTTTTCTCTCCCTCAACGTAATCATAGAACCCGTTCATTTTAGAAATAGGTGCGAATATTTTACGCTTCAACCATGACGAAAGCATGTTTCTGAACTGCATGTACCTCTGACGAAGAACGTCAAGGGCAACGGAGCCGTTGGCATAGGTTGTATCAGCTCCATCCATAAGAACAGATGGAACCATTAGACCAATATAGATCTCCTTAATAACCTGCTGAATGTCTCCAGATATATCATAGATACCAGAACCATAACCAACACGCTCAACCTCAACAGCATTATGTGTAAAGATTTTAAAATCCTTGTCGTACTGTGCATCTTCGAACACTTGACGCCACTGATCGAGGTCAACTGGTGTTGGCCTGAACTCATCATTACCAATCTTAACAAGTGTTAATGGATTAACCATGTTATCAGCTTGAGCAAATTTAGACTCCCTTAGCTTGTCAAAAAGCATAAGCTGTCTAAAGCATGATACAATCAAACCGGTTCCACGGACTTCATATGGGGAAATTTTTCTAGCTAAATGTGATACATTAAAGTTATTTAATGGAATATCCTTGCCCTTCTTCACATAATCAATGATCTCTGGAGATAGCTGTTTACGCTGCTGAATGTCCGATCTCTTATTAGAGTTAACAATTCTAATTAGATTTTCATCAGGTCGAATAGACATGATGGGCTCGCCCGCCATTGCCGTACGTTTCACATTGATGTAGTCTGGGTTCTGAATAAGAAGACGTTTCCACTTACCCTTAGACTGATCGAGTTCTGCATACACAAAAGATTCGCCTAGGGTCCAATACTCTTGAGCAATCTGCACACACACATTCATTAGATCAATCTCCTCAATCATATCAGAGAAGAACCTCTCCACTCTTCTATTCTTAGATTTAATATTAAGTTTAGAAATTGGATATGTAGAATGAAGAGAAATTGCATTTTGAACGATTGGGTTCAGTGCAAAGAATGACCTTGACCAAGAGTTGATAGTTGCCCTATCTCTTGGAAGGTTTAGGTTTGAATTCAGCCATAGTGGAGAATAAACTTCCGGAACCTGACGGCCAGTATCATTCGAACCCCTCCAAGCATTGCCGGTAGAAGCTACACCATTAGATGATGAGCCAAATGATGAATACTTCTGGAACCCCTTGCCTGATACAAACCCGGCCTGAGTTTGAGAATTAAAATCTGGCTGATTATTACCAGAATCAAAACCAGTAGGTATAAACTCATTTGTAGCAAAGTTAAACTTTCCAGAAACGGAATCAGGCATAGATCCCTTTTCTCTAAAAAGCCCCATAGACATCTCCGATTCCAAAGCATCACGTCTCTGTTCGGAAACATTCTTAGCCATATTATCGGAGACCTCTCTTGGCATCCTTCGTCTACGGTTATACAACTCTTGAGCCGAATTTGACTCTCGAATCTGGTCCGCTCTACTTCTGTTCTTTTGGGCCCATTTATCCATAAAAATCCTCGTTCATTCACTATATATCAGAATATACTTAATAATTACGGAGCTACCAATTTGGACAGTAACCAACGATAGGTCCCATTCCACCTTGGTTCTGAGCAATCTCATGTTTCATATTGGCAGGATTCTTAATGTTAAACTTCTGTGTCACATCAAACTTCCAAGCAATATAAGCGTTTAGCAATGCCATAAATCCATCATTGGGAGATGCTCCCTTAACGAATCTTCTAACTGGATCGCCAGACCTATCAGTTGTAATCTTAACCTCCATTGAGCAACAGTGGTCAATCAACCATTCAACCCTATCGTAACTTAATTGAGGAAATTTAATTGCTCCCTTTTTTAATAAATGAAACAGTTCTGAGATATAATAATCTTTTTCAAAAACAATTTCCTTAGGAAAAACATCATCTCTATATTTAACATGTCCATTAACATTCGCTGAAGCACGGGAGCCTAAAAATGCGTCCCCATACATTCTCTGGAGTGTATGGGTTAAGTCTCCGGCATCACCAACATCGCCTACAGCTAGCTGTACCGAATACCTTCTAAACATCTCCTCAACAACATCTAGCTTCTCTTGAGGATCGTTTCTTGATAAGCGGGTTGCAAAGTCAACGGAGAATGATTCAGCTCCATGAGCCGTTAGCACAACGGCACAAGAATATGACTGTCCCTTACGTTTACCAGCCATGGTATCTAAGTTGGCCTTTTGCCCCCAGTCGAATCCAGCGTAAACTCTGATGTTATCAGATGGAGTAATCATCTGTGCAAACTTAGCTTTAGGCTCAAGACAGTTGGCAAGTATCTCTTCTTTAGATATCGTTCCGCCTTCTCCATCGAAGAATTCACCAAGAACTTCGTTCATGTAAATCTTTTCGGTATTGGTTGGAGAGTTCTCTGGCTTCTGAGCTACAATTTGCTCTTTAGAAAAAAACGGTATGTACAGCTGGTTAATATGATAACCATGCATCTTCACATCAAATTCATCCTTATTTAAAGGAATCCACTTGCCCTTCTCAGCAGCATGCCTTTTATCTTGCTCATGACCGCACTGAGTACACTTAACGGTAAATCCGTAAAGCCAAATTTCTTCCCAGTCTACATCCGGACGATACAGCGGAAATAGCTGATCACAATCCTTGCAATGAAGATGAAAGTATTGTTGAGATGATGATTGCCACATCTTCCAATACGCGCCACCCTTCTGCTTAGGAGTGCCAAAAAGAACCTTCATTCCCTGACCGATCTCTCCGTACTTACCCTGGACTGCGATCTTATCAGCCGCACCAATAGCTTGAGCAGTCATGTCCTGGACTTCATCAAAAAACAAACAGTCAACCGTGTTGTGAGTTGCAATGAATGATTTTGTTACCAGGTAAAGGTGGGAAGGAGAATTAACCGTAATGCATCGCATAGGCTTAGATTCAATAGGTTCGATGGATTTAATAAATCTTTTGCTAGACTTAGTTAATTTAATATTTAAATTTTGCAGCTTTCTATTAAGTTTAAATACAGGAAGGGTTGTGTAGAATTGAATGGAGTGTTTGTCTTGGCACCTCCCGGACTCCTTTTTATACCTTGATGTTTTTATTCCTAGAGAATGGATAAGCTCTTGAACATCATCGGCTAAACCCTTCCCATCATCGCATTGTACAAACTCACACCTACCGTCTTTTCCACAGCAGCCATCAGCGTCCATCAACCCTTGAAGAAGAGCTAACCTTTGTTCAATAGATGACTGCATGTACGCAGCAGGAATGTGCTTATTGTAAAAGCCCTCGCCATCGCCAAGCCAAAGCCCCAATAGATATGGGTCTATGTCCAAGTCTTTCTTAGAATTTCGAACTGGTAAGCAGGTAGGAATAGAGTGGTTACTCTCACCAGATACTTTTAAGGTTTCTAGAAGTTCCTTTGTATTCCTTATCTTGGGCTTGGTGTATCCCTTTTTACTGAGATTTATTCGATCTCTTCTAGTGTGAGTCAACCATAGATGCTCAGCGCAAGCATCAATAGTGGTACCATCATCGAATATTACCCTATATGATTCAGGTGATTCCTGAATTGGATGAAGCTTTGTTACATTGCAAACACTACCATTTTCATCAAAAAGTTTATCTCCCTGTTTCAAATCCCTGAGCTTTATAAAACCCCTATCAGGTGTGGGGATGTCTGTATCAAGACAAAGCTGACGACCACGAATTCTATCGCCCGTTAAACCAGTTGATTCGATCCACACCTGATTTCCTCCAAGAAACTTCTTGAAGTGCATATTATCATTTGCCGGCGAAGATGTATCCATCTTTGCTTCCAGAAATGATTTAGGAACACCATTACTTTTCAACTCATCAGATGGCCTAGAATGCTGAATGATTGGTGTTAGTTTATCCTTCGTATACGCCGCAGCAAGTGATAAGGTTGGGAATAAATGCATAACACGCATTGGTGGTCTGCCGTTGTTTCCATACAAAGAACACGCCATGAAGTAAGCTTCAAGGGCTGCCGCCATTGTTGTTGCACCAACCTGACGACCTTTAACCAGCAATACCGGTAGCGTATTTTCTCGCTCTACAGCTTTAAGGCAAATGTATCGATAGATATCTGCAAATGGTTTATAACCATTACCGTTAACTCTAAATGGGCACCCATCAAGGGTTAAATTTCTTTCAATAAAATTTACCGGATCTATATTTAATATAGATGATTTAAACTGATTGAATAAATCGTTTTCTGAAGAGTTATCATCTTTCCAGGACAAGAGGGCTCCTATTTTCCACGTAATAAACCGAAGGCATCTTCATTTTCGAAGCTTGTTTCTCCATCATCACGTCCAATGCCACTAAAGTTTTCAGTGCTCTTAGTGGACTTATCAATTAATTGTTTATTTATATAACGAGCAAGATTAGGATCATCTATTTCCCTAGATCCCACGCCTTCATTTGAAAAGTTCTCGAAAATCATGTGAAGTGCGGCTGGAACAGAAAGGTTTGGGTTTGACTTCGTAATGTCGTCTATATAAGATTTGATACTGGGATGAGAATCTAGAACTAACGCCCTATCATCTTCAGCACTTTTTTTCTCAGCAGTCGCAGAGAGTATCTGCGCAGCAGCTTCCTTCATGGAGGACTGAGTTTGAATGTTTTGAATATGATCATATAGACCAGTCTTCTTCTGGTAATCAGTTACAGCTTCCTCAACGGAAGAGTATAGCGGCCTCTTACCGTTCATGATTGCATACATCTGCTCATGAATAGATGTTTGCTTTTCACGAGAGTGGTCTACTACCGTAACAGCTTCCTTACGCTGCTCCTCAACCTTAACCAGCTCCTCTGCTTTAGCAGCAATACCAGCCATCCAATATGGAACATTATGGTCCCTAGAATCAGTTGGAGTTTCATGTTGTTCAGAACAACGTGTAATTTTGAATCCGCCTCTACTCATTTTTTATCCTAGGTAATTAGCTGCAAAATCTTTATTGCAAGACTTGGTTTTATCAACTTGTTCACCAAGCATTCCACGGTCTTGATTAATATCAACTCCCATATCAGACAGAAGCTGCTGAAGCTCAGCATCTTCACGCTTTGTAAGATCGTATTCTTCTTTAAGCTCGTCATACATATCTTCTAAAGAGTGTCCTGCGGAAACTGTTCCATTAATAAGTATCCTTGCTAGTCTAGAGATGAATAGTGGAACAACAATGGTTACACCAGAAATTGCCGTTGACTTCTGAGCTTCCTTTATTAGCCCAGAGTCTACAACCCATGATGAAGCCCTCTTCTTGGTAGAATACTTCTGACTAACCCTGCTAAGACGTTCCATCATCTTTCCAATTGCAGAGTGCATGTCGCTTCGCATGTTCTCACAGTGATTAACATCAATCTCACCCTTAAAGTCAGACCTCATTGCCTTTGAAACTTCTTTGAGAAGAAGTTCGAAGTAAGAGATAGCGCGCTCAAGTCCGCCAACATCCTGACCGGAGTGTTGCGGGGTCTTGTTAACCATATCCTGAAGCCATCCAATAAAGTTAGAATTCCCCCTAGACTTCCAATCCCATGGATCCAGATCCTCCGGTTCTTCCTCCGGAGTCTCAACAACTTCAATCTCTGGTTCATCAAGAAGAGCCTCGGCACCAGGTGCTCCAGGTACATCAGGCATTCTGAATATAATGTCTTCCTGTGGACCACCAAACTCTAATACAACAATCTCATCATCATCCTCCTCATCCTCATCCTCATCCTCATCCTCATCCTCATCATGCTTATGCTTACGACGCTCATGGTCATGGTGGTCATGGCCATGGTCTTTCTTGGAGTCTTTGGAATCCTTAGAGTCTTTGTCCTTATAATCCTCGTCATCAAGAATTACGGACAAGATGCCTTCGACATCATCGAACATCCCATCAGAGTCATATGCCATATCGGACTCACCAACTGAAATGTCAGAAGAGAAATTATAATCTATATTTTGAGCTATTTTTTCAACGGTCATGATCACCTTAAAGAATAAAGTTTCCTTACTTTATTCTTAAATATTAGCAGAATTCAAAAGTATGAATTCCGCAACTGGATGTAAGTTATCTGGAATATCAGACGTTTTGAACCATTTATAGTCCTCATGCTCCCAGTTTAGCTTGATTTTTTCGTCCCACTCTTCCCTTGCTTCCCGCCTAATAGCGGTAACAAAAACAACACATTTACCCTTGCCATCCATTTCCGTTTGGCCTGAAGAGATAATATCCTGAGGTGATGGAACAAACCCTAATTCTTCATATAACTCTCTAGCAGCGCCTTGAGCAGGGAATTCTCCCTTCTGTAGGTGTCCGCCAGGCAGCCCCCAAGTATTTGGGTCACTTACCTTACTTGACCTTCTAAGGAGAAATACCTCTGCCTTATCCGGACAATAAAACAAAACACACGCACCATTAGCTGTGTCAATATTATTTTTGGATAACTTTTTTAATTCAGGATTGGCTGAACCTTGGAGTGACATGTTGCCATAGAATAAATTTCTAGAAATATTATAATCGGCATAATACCCAATTGGATATGAATATAAACCGTCAAGAGCTATTCCCGACATAACTCTTGAGTAAAATGGTGAGCCCAAAAATGGTGTCGGACCAATCCCTGGGGCTGCATCTTCATAATTACAAACTACAGCATCCTTCTCTTTCACAACATTAGATGCGTACTTACACTGTACCGGCTTCTCTGCTGAGTTCATGAGACGCCAGGTGAAAAGCTTTTTGTTAGCCTTGATAACTCTACCCCTATCTTCACTTGTACCGTCTTCGCCAACTACCTTAAGTGGAGCAAGCTTATCGATTATATCACCAGCATGCTTACACCCAAAGGGTATAGAAAGGCCGAACGGACACGGATCCGCATCGTCTTTCCTAACAACTGCTAGTCTTACAATCTTTTTACTCATCATTGCCTACAAAATCATGGATAGCATCCCTAGTATCCTCTTCAGAATAAGATTTTCCATTTATAATCATATTACAAAGTAGAGCTAGATTTCCAGAATAATCCCTTATACTCTCTATAAGACTCTCATTAATATTGGTGCCAAAATCGTGTGACATCCCTGATAAAAATGACATAGTTCTAGATATTGATTCAGATAAATCCTCCGATACATCTGGAGATATCTCAATATCCTCACCAAGATCTCTCACAGTCTTCTCTTCCCCTAAAGACATAAAGGCAATACATCTAACTTGTACAGCATTCTTAGTCTTAGAGTTCTTTTTCCTACGCTTCTCTATAAAATCTTTCACAGACTTATGCTTATCCATACGTCCATGATAAAGACCACCACCTGGAGATGTCTCATTAGAGCCCTCTTCGGAGTAATCGTAATTGGAAAAGAATGGCTTTTTATTCCTAGAGGAAAGCCTCTGCTCGTTTTTAACTGACTCAGGCTTGAAATCTTCCTTCCTAACAGATGGATGCCCTTCTGGAGCCTTCTTTTTATCTTTTTTTGCCATTATAGCTTACCCCCAGAGTGCGGCGCTAGTCTTTCTGAAATTGGAATGTACTGCCAAAGATTCATCTCAGTTAATAATCGTACAGTCTTATCTGTATCATAATCCATTGAGGTGTGAAGTTTATCAGTAATGTATTTTGGCTTAGAATTTTGAATTAGTTGTGGATTTTTAGAAACGAAATCTATTATTGGGGGTTCTACTTCGAATCCCAGTTTGGTTGCCATGTAAATAATTCTAACAATCCTTTTGTTATCATTACTCAGTGTAATGGGAGGCGGCAGTGGAGTCTTTAAAATTTTAGATTTAATATCTTTTATTGCTGTTCCAGTTGGGTCTTTAGTAGTACTAAGATCTAATTTTAATAAAAGAGTATTACAAGTAAAGTCTCTAGACATCAGTTCAATCTGCATTGGCTCCGGAGAAGCAACTCCAGCCTTTTTTAGAAGAGGTTGGACTTGTGGTGACGTAAAGTTAGATGAAAAATCAATTTTCATGTCTTCTATGGAAATTTGAGAGTGCCCATCCGGAAACGTTTTTATTGAAACATCCGGATAATTAACTGATAGAATCTGGTTTAAACTGATTGCCAGTGCCTTTACGGTATCGTCGCCGGTAGTTATATCCACATCCTGCACCTCTTCGATTTTGCCCATTATTTTATCTCTAGGAAAACCTCCAACGATGAATGGTTCAGATATACCATTCTCCTTAGCCACTTTGGCTATCAAGTTTAAAAGTTCTGTTAACCTCATTATCTCACTGGTACGATTTTACCTGTCTCTACAGGAGTTGGTTGAGCTAATTCTTGCTGAGCTTGCCGTGCGACTTCTGATTTTTCTTTGGCATCACCCTTATCAAGCTTTTCGTTAGACCTTTGCTTCCTCACGCTTTTACGCTGGTCTTCCTTGTCCTGCTGAGACTGTAAATTAGACTGAACAGCCTGAGTTTCCGGATCTATTTCTTTCTCCTTCTTAACCCATGAATCTGCCTCTGAAGATTCAATAGAGCCCTTAAGCTTTGCTAGCATGTCTTCAAGGCGGGTTGATACGTACTGAGTAGATTCAAGAGCCTTTGACTGTGCTTCTCCGAGCTGAGGGAAATAAGCAGCCAAACCTAGAGAATCCATAACCATATCAAGCTTAGATAGCTGCCTTGGGACTTCTCTCTGCTTATAAATACCAACAAGCATTTCAAGAAGATTAATGGCATCGTGAATGGTTACCTGATTAAGAGCCTCATCGATAATATCAGCAGTATTATCCTCTGGACCCACAGATTCATCTTCGGTTACAACGATGTCATTTTCCGGTGGTAACCGTACTGGTGGAAGTGCATCTCTCTGCCTCCGTGGCTTGTCTTGAGGTGGAGCGACCTCGGCCTCTCCAATACTAATATCCTCATCAGGCGCACCAAAATTTTGAGCTGTAACAACTATGTCTGGCTCGTCAGATGCTGCCTTTGGCTTAGGAGCTGGCTTAGGAGCTGGAGTGCCTGGAGCTGGGGCTACCGCTGCCGCTGGGGAATTAACTTTCCGCTGAGACTCCTCAAACTTTTCCTTATCATTCTCGTCGTAAAGACCGTCTTCATATCTAGCAAAAAATCTTGCCCAAGCTTCATCTTCTGATATTCCTGCTACAGCGGGCGCTCCTATTGATCCACCCGCTGGAGGGGTTGCACCAGCAAACGGATCGAATTGAGCTATCTTGTGGAAGAAGTCTCTGCCTCGGAGGGAAGCGTGCGCCTCTTTCATATAGTTACCAGCTCTGAAAATATAATCTTCAAAGAGGGCAGATTTAATAGAAATCTTATTTGCAATTTGAACCTTTCTCTTAAGGTCCTGAAGGAGCTTCAACATAAACTCCTGATCGTCTCCGGCAAATGATTGACCATCAAGAGAGCATAGAAGCCTCTCTGCTGCTGATAATCTTCCAAGGATCTTATTGCGGTGCATCTCAATAGAATCTCTAACCTGAACTTTATCAATCTTTGGCTTATGCTCCTCTTTTTCCCTCATAGGAACTGGGAGCTGAGACATAGGTAGAATGTACCCATTATCTCCATGATAGTCAGATGCTGTAGCTATTTTGGGATATTTTTTATCGACTCCTTCGTCGTAAAATTTTAACCAATGCTTGTAATCTAATTTTTCCATTTTATCCCACTTTGCCGTAACTTCAGATATGGCCTGATAATAAGGCTTTTTAGCTCTATTCATTCTGGAATGTATGTCCCTTGTTGCCTTTATCCAACGAGAGATATCATAGGCAGGTTTCTGATGGTCCCCAGCATATCCTTGTGGGTATGCTATTTTATTCAGATTATTACACTCTTCAGCTTCATCGCTTAAAATAATTCCAACAGCTCGTGCTGCCCTAGCCACGGTACAAAAAACATCATAAATATCTGTCAAGTCATACTTATCAGAATAAAGCTCTCGATATAAGGCGTCCATTATCTCTGGACCTACCTGCTCTGCGCTAATATCCTCTATAATATCAGGAACATCATGCTGTATTCTTCTCATACGCATCTCTTCATCTGGTGAAGAAATGCCTATAGAAGACATTTGCATAACATCGGCTAGAAAATCTTCAAAATCTTCCTGATCAATAGCATCTAGCATAATGGAGTTCTTTAGCTTAGAGAAAAAATAATCATTAATCTTTCCGGCCTGATGCAGCTCTTCTAAATTATATTTCACTACTCAAACTCCCCAATCTTTTCATCCAATTTATCAGCCTTAGCTTCAAGCTTAGCAACATCTTCTCTTGTTTTATTAAAAGATTGAGCAGGAACTTCAGAAGGTGACTGTAATTTAGACATCTCCTCTCCAAGCATATCCATAAACAATGAAGCTATCTCGGGGTCAAGTCTTCCAATAACCTTCTTGATAGCTTCCTGAAGAGCCACTGACTGCTGCTCAACCATTTGAACTGTGTATGTATGTTCAATGCGCTGGTCTGGTGACTTATTAATGACCTTATCGATCTTTTCGATAACCATCATATTAAGTTCGAAGTACTTAGATAGAACGAAGTCGAGTTTAGTATTACCAGGGTTATCCTGAATCTTATCGAAAATTTGCTCTTGACGCACTTCCATCATGGTCATCTGCTCGACCAGCTTCTTTTCAACATCAACCTTTTCATCCATAACATTGGCAAGCCTTTCTTTCCAGCCTTTGTTATTTAAAAGAGATTTGGCTATGTCTTTATCTAGAGATCCAGCTTTTTCATCTCTAATTACCTTCTCCATAAAATCGGAGGTGGAGCCAAAAGACTTGTGGAACTTCTCTAGCATAGACGCAGAAAGACGGAGATGATTCTCATCCGGCCCTGGGTACTTATGTTTAAGATAAGCACAAACTTCTTTCGGTGTGTCGCCAGAGCCTAGTTTATTTACTAACCTTTCACACTCTGGGTGTTGTAATAATTTACCGTATTCACTTGCCATAACATGCCAAACACTACTTAGAACTATTCTTCCTTTCTAGACGCTGAGGAAGTAAGTCCCTCTCTTGTCGTAAATAAAGATCTTGACTGATGGTCATTAAGGTCTGGAATCTGTTGGTCTACTGAGCCGCCTGGAATCTCATTGCCCTTATCGGTAGTATACCCTGCTCTATAGTCGTAAGTCTTTCCAGTTGTTGGGTCCTGGTAAACACCATCAGTGATTCTCATAAGAGAAACGCCTGGACGGTCTGGAGAGTAGCGAGTGCTAAGAGGTGCTTCCATTGAGCGGTATCTACGAACATTCTTATCAACAGCATCTGCAATAGCCCTATGACCATGCATCTCTTGGAGTTCCTTTCTTGGATTAGAATACTTCTTTTCAATCTCTCTTGATCTACGAGTCTTACGTAACTCCTCAAGCTCCTTATCATAAACAAGGTTAATCTTTGTTACTGCCTCACCTGGCGCTGCAAGTGCAAGTAGTACCTGATCAATTGCTGAAGCCTCAGCCTGAAGCTCAGGGTCTCCGGAAAGATCGAAAGCGGAGGCTAGCTCAGCAAGCTCTTCAAGTGACTGAGAGCTAACCTCTGGCTCTTCATAGGTAGAAGCCATCTTCTCAATAAAAGATATGGACTGAGCAAAAATATTAGTTACATCTGGATCATTAACATTAAGTGATACAAACCTGTTTTCTAGCCCTCTTGCTGCCTTTAATAGCTCTGATTTAATAGACGCATCACTCACCCTGGACTCCTCATTATGCATTTCATCTATAGTCATTATTAATCCTCTGGGAAGAAAACGTTGTAAGAGTTAAATACTGGAACATCACGAACCTTAGTGTTAGCTAGTTGAACCATTCTATTGGATGAAACTCCAGCCATAATGTCAGCTGACTTATCTCCAACCTCGGAACCCTCGGAACCCATTGGGTCTGATAGGCTCTGCATTAAGACTGCAACAGCAATCTTCTGTGCCTGCTTATCAACTTCTCCAAGAACATTGATTGCATCCTCTGCCTTGATAAGGTTACCTTCAGCAACAGCCTCTCGTACCTGCTGTACAAGCTCTGATGGCTTGAGTCCGGCAGACATTGAAGAAGCAGCTAACATGCGAGTATCTGGAGATGTATCTTCTACCAGTTCTTTAATTCCAGCCTGTGAAAACGCCTTAACCTTTCCTGATGCAATAGCAATATTTGGTGGAAAGACATTATTTCCAACAACTTTAATCTGAGTTAGCATAGCGGAATTAACGCCGACTCCAATTGCGTAATCAATTTCCCTCTCAGAAACATTAGCTACCTTAACTTGAACATTTGGATATCCAAACTGAGTCATCTTTCTAATGATGATATCTCGTCCAGCTTCTACTACTCTATTGGAGTGAATAAATCTAGCCGCACCATCAGGTGAAGTTACACGATCAGCAAACTCAAAATGTTCAGGAGACATCTCTGCTTGTGGGTCCTGAACGAACTCAGAAGCCTCAGCGACCTTAAGGCCAATGATTCCATTAGCATCGAATGTGTTATTATCTGAACCGTACTTCTCAGAACGAAGTCTAATGACTGCCATTTCAATTCCAGATGCAACCTTCTTCACACCATTCTTAGCGGTAGAAAGAACTTTTAACAGACCCTCACCATCAGCAAGGAAAGACTTTCCAGCAGTAGATACAATATGCTGAGTTAGCATTGGTGCCTGGAGGTCAATAAATGAATCCTGTCCAAGGAACATTGTTGGGAAAAGCGCTGAGCCTTCCTTAATCTCAATAGGAATAACGACTGATGTAGAACCCTTTGGAGTCTCATAAGAAGCCTGGCAAAGAATTAAATCTTCCTGTCCTGCAAATACTGAAATTTTCTTTGGAGCAAGACCGATCTCAATTAGACCAGCATTACAAGCTCTTTCAGCCTTCCTGCCAATCTCGGCAGAATATGGCTTATACTCATCAGAGCCATCGAAAGCAGCAGCTAATGCATTTGAAAGCATTGGATCAGCAACGTATTTAAAGTCATCAAGAGTTCCAATACCCTCTTCACCAGAGTGATCCATAACCTGGGGGCCTTTGAGGATATTCTCTCTATCAATCTCATCGGCAAACACTTCGCCAAGTTTAGTTGTTGTTGAGTGAAGTTTATCACACAAAGATGTAAACGCCGCTCTAGTTATGAACGGTTCAGTCTCAGCCATCCTATTGAGAACCTGGGACGCCGTAAGAATAGGAGTGTCAAATGGAAACTGCTCAGCAGCCCTTGAAGCACGCAGTGCTAAAGAAGGAAGGAGTAAGCTCTCGTTTGCCTTAACCATCTCAGCAGCTTTAACAGCCTCTCTTGCAAGATCTCGTAATGTCATTTCATTATCCTCTTAATTCTGGGTACTTAACAAGTAGAAAATTCTTAGACTCTTCAGCCATATCTTTTATTAAAGAAGAGCGAAGAGAAGCATCAGAAGCAAGCTTGTTTGGAAGCCACCTACAAAGAAGATGAATATCGTTAAGGCCCACATCAGTTGTAGCAATTCTTTTAATAGCCTCACCTTTGTAAAATACATTTGCTCCAGACTCACCGTCTGCAATAACTTCCCACTCAGAAGCAGAAGCTTCAGCGGTTAGCACAGTCTCCTCAACAGAGTCATACATTGCAACAATAACGGGTCCGTCAACGGAATCTTCAATTTTCCAAAGTTGAGTTGTGTCTTCGTTTTCTCTAAAACGAACAACATCAAACGCAACCTTAACAATAAGATGTTGAACGTCAGCTAACTTATAACTCTTTGTACCGTTATATTTGTTGTCAAGATTAGTAAAATCTACAGAATACTTATCCATTTAATTCTCCAAGCCGGGAAGTGGGTGTGTTTAAAATCATCCTAAAGCTAAAAACATACGAAATAAATAGTAGAATGACGCACCATTAAAATATCACTTCTTTACATATTTATATCAGTATATACATCAAAAGCTTAAAAATGCTTCATCAATCCTAAAATTTCCATTCGTGCATACTTATTTTTAGCTATGAAGTCTAAGTTTTCTCTTGAATACATCGTCTGAGCCTTACCCATTAACAAATCTTTCATCTCAAAAATAGGATGTTCAAAATGAAGAAGATCAGGTTTGGACCAGTCCCCGCCCCATTTCAGGCCAAGAGACTTACCTATCTGACCTATCCTTTTCCAGAGAGCAGTGTCGTTAGGATAATAAACCTTACCGTCCTTTATAGGGGCAACATCAAAGGCTACTCCAAAATTATGCTTTGAATATCCTGGCCTTGCATTAGTAACAACAGGGCCCTCAACTGTTCTACCCTGTTGATAAATTTTATCCTGAGATGAAGGGGACCTATACCCAGACGTTATACGGAGCTGTATGCCTTCTTGTGCGGCAGAAGCAACCATCTCTCTAGCTAGGGAATGCATGCTAGTATCAAGAGATGAGATGATACTTTCTGATTGAGCATCAGCCTCTGGCGCAGTAGAAGACGCTTCCTCGGAATCATATGGCAATGCCATAGGTACATCAAGGTAGTCTAATAATTGATTTATTTCCTGAGTATTAACCACACTTGTATATTAAATAATGCGCTTAGTCAAAAACATTGTGGAACCATTTAGGTGCAATTTTGAGATCTTTATAGTCCAATACCTTTTTCGAATTCATTCTATTCATTATTTCAGGCATATTGTAGTTACCATCAAAACTTCTTCTCCTGAGGATTACATCGTGGAACATGATATAAGCATTTGCTTCTTTAATATAATTTTTTATATTTATTGGTAGTTTACGCTTTCTTATTAGCTGTACGGTTATTCTCTCATTATCCGCCTCAAGGGCCTGGGATGCCCTCAATACCTTATTAATCTTTCTAGTAGAGAAGTCTTCGCCATCAAGCCATTTCCACAGAGTGATGTCATCATGGTTATCCATCACTCCCTCTAGGTACTGAGTGAAGTGATGGATAACCATGAGCATAGATTGAAAGCCAGCCCTCATGGCCCATAGCTACCTTGAACTCTTTCCTAAGGTGATTAAACCAACCCGAACACTCTAGATTACTATCTCCATAAACGAACTCGCCCGGAGCTAGCTCGATAGATATTCCACTATCAGCCATCTCCAGGCAAGTTTCCCCTACAAATTTAGTAGTAATCGTATTCGGCATTAATCTCAGTAAGTTCCTTTAAGATCTCCTGGATCTCATCGTCCTTCTCAGCTAAGCGTCTGAGCTTCTTCTTGGCACCACCATAAATTCTTTTTCCGTTTCTATAATCGCAATTTCCATTTATGGACTTTGTAATAGATGATTGGTTTACATTTAGCTTTCTAGCTATCTCAATCTGTGTAAACCCCTCGCAGTACAGTTTCATAACCTCTCGTTGACGGTCAGTTAGTTCCTCATCAACTAGCCTCCAGAAAGCAACCCTCAATCTTTCCTTTGCATCCAGATACTTCTCTCTTAGCAATGGATCATTTCCCGTTACCATTCCCTCTCGCTCAGCGAACTCCGCCATCATTTCGCTTGAATAAGGCAGTTCAGCAAAAAGTGATTGATACCGGTCGCTTCTGTTCTTAGATCTATCAACCATTACTTCTCCTTATTTTTACGCCTATTTCCATTTAAAATATTTTGTTTAGCAGAATAAGGCCTTAAATTAGACAATTTCCAACATTTTTTAAATTCTTCGTCCTGCATTGAGGTATACTTAAAAAATGAATGAGGGATAATATGGTCCATTTGCCAAGTCCAAGTACCATCATTTGAATCATCCCATTTTTTTGAATCATAAATTCCCCAATTTTCCCAAGACATCCAACTCTCAAACTTGGATTCTATATACTCTTTTAACTCTTGAGCTGTATAGGGCAGATTCTTAAAAGTTGATCCACCTTTAATAATATTTTTATTTTTAAGAATTCTATATATAGAACTAGAAACTGTTCTTTTTAATCTACATACGGGGTTTTGACGCCTTCTATCATTAGCACGCTCATTACAAGCCTTTCTGTTACTCTCCATATATGTCTTATGAACGCCTAAGATTCGCTTCTTATTATTAATGTAATAATTTTTATTTTTTTCAATAATTTTATTTTTATTTTTTATAGAATACTTTTTTTGACCATCTCGTATTTTTTCTCTGTTTTTAGATCTATACTCGCTAGCCTTTTTTCTATTTTTTTCTTTATTATTACAATTATATTCCCTCCCCTTTTTCTTAATATAATCCACATTTTCTTTGCGATACTTTTTGCTATATTCCCTTTTATATGAAGCTATACATGGTTTGCAGTGAGTCCTACCCTTTGGGAACATATTTCTAGGTTTATCTTCGCCACACTTAGAACATTTTCTATCAACCATACATCTCCATATATCACATAAGATTTTTCATCATATTAATTACTTTTCCCTTTCTTTCATTAGAGGGCTCTTTCCTATCAAACTCATCAATATCTTTATATCCAGTTGGCGGGGACAAGCCCTTGATGGAAGCCAGCTCGGAATATCGAGCCTTAGCTTTAACCTTACCCTTTTCACCAGCCTCATCGTTATCAAACATAAGAATTATGCTGTCTGTGTACTTCAGAAGTTGATAGAACTGATATCTGGACAAAGTTGCCCAACCCAACGCCACAACGTTGTATATTCCCATTCTATGACACGCTATACAATCAAACTGACCCTCTACACAAATAACGTAGCCCTTTTCAAGAATTGCCCTTTTAGCTACGTCCAAACCGTAAACATAAAGCTCCTTATCCGCATTTAAAGAATATTTATACTTTTGGATTTGTTTATCTTTCTGTTCTCCATCAGGCAGTATAGACCTGCCCATTAATGAAACAATATCCCCATGCACATTCCTAAATGGCATTAAGAGGTTGTGATCGGAGAAGTGTCCTCTAATAACCTTTCCGGAGGATATGTACCTCGGATAGATGATATTAAATCTTTCAAGGCAACCTTTTCCCACAAACTTAATTAAAGAGCTTAAATTGTCCGATGATGGAAAATATCCTACACCATATTTAATTTGAAGATCTCTAGACAGCCTTGCATCAATGTAGTCTCTACAAGTCTGTGCCTGTGGATCCTTTCTTAAAAGATAAGAGCATGCATCGGTTATAGCTTCAAAAGTTTCTGCACGAGATGTGAGGGCTTCTAGCATTATTACTTTCTAGACAATGTTGCCTTGAGCATTTGTACAAATGGTCCCCCCAGGTCAGCCGTGATATCCTTAGAGCACGACCCACAAAGAATCTCCCTGTCATTACCAAGCTTTGGTGTTCCATCCCTCATGCAGCTCTTACACTTAACTGAATACGCAGAGTTGGTTTTCTTAGGCTTAAGAACCTGTCCCATACCAACTAACTGGCGTTTCATGAAAACATCAATAGATGTAATCTCCAGCTCGCACTCCGGACAGAAAACCTTGTCAGTCTTCTTATCAATGACCGGCTCAACTTCCTGTCTACACTCCTTATCTTCTGAATTACAAAACGTTCTAAATGCCATAATTATTCTCCCTCAATCTCTTCTACCTCTGACTTCGGATAGCTTTCCAAAAACTCAACTAATGGTGAAGTATCTTCTGGGTACTCCACTCTCACCTTGAAAATGTGTGATCCTCTCTTAGCAACACCAAAGCCTCTTACTCTAACCGTGTCTCCATTTTTAATACCAGGCTTTATCTTTAAAGTCTTATTACCGTAAGCAGTCCTGGTTTCCTTGGAGGTCCCCTTCAAAGCGTCAAGTAAAGAAACTGTAATGTATGATATAACATCCATTCCCACTCTTGAAAGGTCTGGGTCATCTTCAATATGAATTTCTAAGATTGCATCAGATACCTGACCATTAACAATTCCGCCCTCATTTTCAATCCTGGCGTATGATTCACCCTCAACACCGCCTGGAAGGTCTATCTCCGTCTCCTTAAGCTCCTCTATGACCCCTGCCCCAGAACAGCCTGAACAGTCCTTGATACCAACTCCAGAGCACTTAGGACATATAACATTCCTATTAAAAGATACGGACTTACTACATCCGACAATTGATTCGACAAGTGTTAATTCAATCGAACCAACCAGAACCCTTGACTTTCTCATATAAGATTGACCGTTTATGTTAATCCTAACCCCAGTCCTACTGAATATCTCCTCCATATCCTCCTGGGAAGGCCCTCGGTACCTAGCAACGGTTCCATGATCCTTGACGAACTGATACGCCTCAGATATCTTCTTGAACTGATCCTCAGCGCTTTTTTCACTGTGTTTATTCTTGTCTGGATGCCACTTGGAGGCCAAGTCTCTGAAATTTTTGTCAGCGATTTCTTTTGAGTCACCAATGTTGATGCCCAAAATTCTGCAAGCTTCTTGTGTATTCATTCAAATTATTCCTATACTTCTTCTTTAATATTCTGAACTGGAGTACTCGACTTTTTAAAAACTGGAAGTACATTATATTTTTCGAAAAGTTTTTCTATGGGCTTAGTAAATTTCCCTGTATACTTTGGAATTTTCTGCTTACTTCCAACTGCTTTTACTAGCTTGTTGTAAGAAGACTTCATGAGCTTTGGCGGCCTTACCTCTTCCGATGGATGAATATACTGCTCATCTGTATGAATTTTATTTGACTCTAGATAGTCTGCCAGGTTCCTTAGGAAGGAAATAATATCAATATGATAATGACCACCGTAGCGTTTGAAAGCGTTGGTCATCTTTCCCTCGATAGAGTTTGCTTGGAATTGTAATACGCCACGACACAACCCCTTACCAGTTTCATCTGGCAACTCTGCTTTGAGCTTATGTTGGTGATCCAAAGTGCCCTCTTCTAATGGGAATTTGTGTCCAAACAAAGGGCATATACCTTTTTGTTCTTTATGCCATTTTTCTCTAAGATACTTTAAATCTTTTCTTTTCAATTGTTTAAGAGCCATACATGGTAATATAACAAAAGAAAAAGGGATGACGTTTCCGTCACCCCTTTAAGATAAGTTACTCTATTTCATTCAGCCAGTTGCTGCTGGCTTATCGAATGAATAATCATCATTCGTAGTTGCCTTTAGCTCGGTCTTGATTGGCGCTGCTTCTTCAACCTTGGACGTTCCATCCCAACCTAATCGCTCAAGGAATGAGCGACATCTCTCCACAGTAGGCGGAGTGCATAGACGGATTAGGTTCTCATCAATAACCTCAGGTGTTACTGATGTGATTAGCTCCTGATCGGCCTCTGTTAGTGGCTTAGGCGGACGTGGAACAACATTGTAGAAACCACCGGGTGAGGCCGCCCTTGGGTTGTAACGAATGTTGATGTCGTACAAGTTAGGAAGTCCGTACTCCGGATCCTCCTTGAATGCCTGCAACTGCTCGTAAACAAGCACAGACATGTCGAAGAGCTTAATTGCCCCACCCTCTTCAGAGCGATCAATTACGCCCGCTAGATAGCGCTTCTTTGGCTTATACCCAGCCTGAACGGTTGGACATTCACTCTTGTCAACTGCGGGGAATGCACAGTTTACGCGCTTTCCGTATTGTGACTTACCATCTAGGAATTTAACCTGCCAGTATTTAGCTGGTGCAGTTATAATCCTTACTACATTATTTCCGTCTGATAAACGGAGGAATGGTAGCCTTAATGCATCATCCCTTTCTGGCCTAGATGTCTGTACTTGCTCGTCCCATGATGTCAATCCAAAATTTGTTGTATTCGTCATTTTATTTTTTCCTTTTACTTTTTTCGTTATGCAAATTCGTTTTAAATTTAACGTTCAACGCCGCTGAACGTTATGTGCTCGATTTTAACAATTTGAGACCAAGGCAAGAACCAATCAATTTGATTCTCTTTATCTCCAAGATTTCTATCAATTTCTTTTGCACTTATTTTTCTTATTTTTTTTGCGCTTGCTTCTGTAATGATACATCCTCGAATTTTGATATAAGATGCATACACATCGCACACATCCTTCCTAGTTTTTATGTAGGAAAATTTAGTCCCATTCAATTCACGTACCGTTACAATATATACCGGCATAGTAGCTAATTTATCTACTGGATCTCCTAGGGGTGGCATTATTTGTCCGCCCTTTCGGTTATTCTATTTTTTAAGCCATTTTTAATCTTCATCTTTATCATCCCAACCAGTAATTCCAGCTGTTTCTGCTATTTTCTTTACGTTTCCTTCAAGGTCAATGCCTGTGGCAGAAACAACCAAATCAAGCTCTGCTATACTATCTTGGCCTGAAAATAAATGATTCTTCTTGACTCTAGCTCTAGTTACAATTCCATATTTGACTTTGTAACCATTCCTCGTTTTCATCAAGTCTTTCTTTCTAGTCAGCTGGATGATGACACTCGACAAATATTCTAATTGACCCCCACCTTTTTCTTTGAAGCCTACGGAATTAATGTTCGCATAAACTTGATTTACACAAAATAGAGCAATAGTTTCATCACCAGTCTTTACATTTCTAAAGCGCTCAATATTCTTATTGAGTTTCATTATTGCAAAAGAAACTTCCTTTGCAGAAACACCAGGCTGCTTTGAATAGCTATCCTCATCATCATCGTCCTGCGCTGAGTTCAGGGTTGCGCCAACAGAATCCCAAACAATAAAGATTTTGATGTCAGGGTTCTGCTCTTTAGCTGCCTTGATGTACCAACAAACCTGCTTAACTCCCTCGGTAATAGACTTCGAACGAGTTACGACCATCTGTGATGGGTCTCCGCCAATCATCTCAAATCTAGCAACATCAAACTTTTTTTCAGAGTCCCAAAGGATAACGAGTGCGCCATCGTCCTGAGCCGCCTTCATAAAGAGCATTGCAGTCGTAGATTTACCAGAATCAGCCTTACCTGCTACCTGTACACAGCGACCGTACGGAATACCTTTGACGCCTATTAAAGGCTCCCAAAACTTAACTCCCTTTGACAATACGTAAGCAGAATCATCTGTTGGAAGCTTGATGCCATCTCCCATAACAAAGTCCATTGCTAAACCTTTGTTCTTACCGTATCTTCCCTTAACTGAATCGACTAAAGCTTCAAGGTTTAACTTAACCTTTGGCACTGAAATATTTTCAGCCTCTTTCATATCACCAAGCCCCTCTTCTACGTCAGCAACCATAGCTGTATTCGCTTTTTTACCCCTAACCATTTACACTCCTCTTTTTATCGTTCTGAACGTTATATGTGCATCCCGGAATACGTTTAAGAGATTAGTAAATTCTCTTGCTTCTTTTTCAGCTACATTTTGCTCCTTATAAAGTCTATTAACCTCATCATCTCTTAACACTAACTGTGCTAGCGCAGCCTCCGCTAATTTTTTACCGTCAACCGGCTTCTGCCTTAAGTTATAATAAGCATCGGCTTTTGCAAAATCTATATCACGTTTCAAACCCCTTGCTAAAGCCTCTGCTGAAGCATGTGCTTTCAGCAATCCAACCTGAGTTAAAAGGCACAGTGCTGCTATTGAATCAGCTTCTGATTCATCGAACACCCCCCTATGTAATGCGTCCAATTCAAGAAGAACTTTATTGTAGTTCTTATTAAATGCTTCCTCTGATACTAGGGCCCGTGCTTCGTCTGATGTTGGTTCTATCATTAAATCCTCTTCATTTAGAAGAGGACTTAGCTAGCTTCTCGACAGCTTCCTTTACTTCTTCCTGAAGTTTTTCTGTATTTTTAATTAAAGACTTTATTTGATCAGAAGCCTCTTTTATCATTGCGACATTTTGCTCCTGAGAAATTCTCAAATGCTGGTTTACCATTATAGAAATCAAAAACGTGAACACTTCCAGAGTGGTTGTTCTGTTTTGCGGAGGGCGGACAAAGATAATCGTTCCATGCTCATTGGTTTCAAAGTGATTTTTAAATAACTCTTCTCCCTGAAAGTTCGGACGATCATATGATCTACAAATATCTTGGTACAAATCAAACTCATCATTTGTTAAATCAATGCGCTTGTTATCTATAATTCTTCTCATCCTGACCTATAAAAACCCTGAGGGTGATCTAATGTGCCTGAACTAACAGCAGCCTGCGCTTTTATTCTGGTAGCTCTCTGGTTATGAATAATTTCCTGACCCTCTTGCCCGGTCTGCCTAATTAGCAGTTTTTCAGCATCAGTTAGCTGTCCGTCGTCATTATGTCCAACATTGGAGCGCGCCCGCTCTCCGTCGAAGTCTCCCATGTCCTGATTAGGGGAAGCTCTATTTTGGATAGCCATAATCTGTTGTGGCGTCAATGCTGCGGCACCACCGCCACCGGAGGCTGGTGGATTGAACGGATCGATACCAGCCTCCATTAGCTCTTTAGTTGCATCATAGTCCTCTCTTGAAGACATTTCATCTGGAGAAGTATCAACAATAGGGTCATGTGGATCAGGGAGCGAACCTATGTTTGCTCTCATTGCGGAGATTTTATCCATGTTTGTTTGAGCCGCTGCGTTAGCTGAGTTAACCCTACCAGCCATGTGAGTCCTCTCAAGAAGCTCCTGGTAAGCGTTAGTGGCGTGTTTAATCCCCTGTTGCTCTGCGCCACCACCGCCACCCTGCTGCTGCCGTTGTTGCTGCGCCCCTGGTCTATTAAACCTTTGAACAGGCTCTCCCTCAGCAATTTTCTGAACTCTGTAATTAGACAATAGCCAACCAGTGACACCCTGCGGATCATTAGGCATCTTTGCAAGAGCCTCTGCCAACTCCTCTTTGAGGAGAATGGAGTCATCAGTCATAATTGGACCGTCACAAGAAGGACAAGCGTTCTTCTCAATGACCGCTACCCACTTTGGTGGTATATCTTCACCGCAAGAAATACATCTCATTTATTACCTAAAACTAAATTCACCATTGTCATCATCGTTTATTGGAGACACTCCGTCGAAAACTAATTCTTCCTCTAAAGACTCTGCTAAATCTTCCTTATTAAGCGCAACCACTTCTGCTTTATTAACAGAGGAGGTACGCTTCATCTTGACAGACTTACCTTTGAGAATCTTGGGAGGTTTGGGAGCATCCTTATAAGACAATATATCACCCAAAATGAATGAATAAGCATGCTCATTATCCCACTGAAAGAATCCATCAAAATAAATTGCTATACCCTGAGCTAGGTTCCCCTTACCACCAGACAGCTCCTTTTCCACTCTATCCTTGGCTTTATCCCATGCAGAAGGAAATGCTATTATATTAAGTGAATTTCCAAAGGGATCCTCAACCGTAAGCCTAGCCATTATCTGACCAAATATTTTAGAGTCCTCTTTTTTAACCTTAAATTCAAATACGTGAGATACAATCCCCTTCAGTCCAGATATCCCATGATTCTGAATGTTGTGAGTATTTGCTCGTCTATTTTCCTTTTCATCTTCAGAATACTCTATAAAATCAACTTTCTCCGCTAAAGAGGTAAATGAAGTTATATTTTTGTCAAAGAATTTAGGAAAGCGATCCTGTACCGAACCTGTAATACCTTCGCCAAGATATTTTTCTTCCAGAGCGAAAACCTCATAAGGCTTCCAAGATGGCTCATCATCTGGGAAAGGATACTCAAATTCGGAAAGAACAATATCCGCCTCAACCTGAGTTATAGTCTTCTTTTCAACCTTTTTCTTCAGAGAAGACTCCAGAGCCTTAATCTTCTTCCTGTAATCAGAACAGTAGAAAAACATGTGCTCACGTTTCATTTTGAAATCATCCAGCGCTCCAGCAGCTGCCAAAGCCTGGATAACTGGCGCTCTAACATTTGAAGCGTCAGTCCTAGAGATAATATCCTTCAAGTCCTTAAAGGGACGCTTATCAAGAATCTCGCCAATAGGACCCTCCTTAACGTTCCTCAAAGAGTCCAAGCCAGTCATTAATGTGTTCCTGTCGATAATCCTGTAAGAGATGTCTGATGTGTTGATGTCCGGGGGAACAATCTTCACACCAAGCGCTCTAATCTCTGCCTTGATCTTATTCACCTCATCTTTAGCCTTTGGATGTGATGACTTAACTTTAGTCATAAGGTTGGACACTAGGAATTCTAGCGGGAAGTTTGCCTTCAAGTACGCAGTATGGAACGAAATCATTGAGTACAGAACGGCGTGTGTCCTATTGAATCCGTAACCACCGAAGGAGGCAATAAGCTCATCCCAGACTCTAGTAGCATCTTCCGTAGAGATATCATTTGCCTTAGGAGCATCCTCAATGAAAGAAGCTCTTAACGCCTCTACCTTCTCAGGATACTTGCCCTTAGCCTTTGTCATCTTACGAAGGTCGTCCGCCTTGTGAAGGTCCCAGCCAGCCACATCAGCAGCCATGAACATAAGTGACTCTTCGTACAGAGCGAAGCCATACGTTGACGATAGGGCCCTGTCCAGCGTTGGGTGCATCAGGGTTAACTCTTCCTCACCATTACGAACCTTCATGAAGTCATTGATGATCGCTTTAGCTGCTGGACGAATAAGAGCTGTAACAAGTGCAATATCCTCTACAGATTGAGGCTGAAGCGTCTTACATACAGGTCCGGCCACACCAGCCAGCTGGAACACACAGAATACATCTCCTCTAGATATTAGGTCGTATGTCTTCTTATCATACTTGTCATAGTCAAATGGTAAGGACGGAGGAGTCTTTCCAACTTCTTTAATAATTGAATATGTTCTTTTTATAATATCTAGGGTTTCCAGGCCAAGCGTATCCATCTTGACCAAACCGTTGTCTTCGGCTGTATCCTTTGTGTACTCAAGGCACAGAGCACCATGAGGGTCTCGACGTAGCGGAACCACCTCATGTAGCGGACGCTTGCCAATGATTAGACCTGCGGCATGTGTGGACCACGCACGAGCTTTACCACCAAGGATTGAGAACTTCCCAAGCTCTGGGTACTGCTTAGCGTACTCCATGAACAATGGAGCCTGCTCAAGAGCCGTTGTGACCCTAGAATACTCTGGCGAGATAGAGTCTGCAATATCATCACCAATGGCTGCTGATGCAGTCCTGCCGTCATCACCGAAGTCAAACACGCGAGCAATGTCACGCGCATAGACCTTGGGAGTCATGGTATTGATATTTGAAACGTGAGCGACGAACTCATCCCCGTACTTGCCACGAATGTAAGCGTGAAGCCTTTCCCTGCCCTGTGGAGAGAAATCGGTATCAATGTCAGGGAACGATGTCTTCTGCTTGTTGTGGAACCTAGAGAAAATCAATTGGTACTTGAACGGGTCTGCCTCATGGATTCCCACTAGATAAGCAGTGAAGCACCCGCCCACAGAGTTATGAACAGCATAGTTTGATGTTAAATAAGATACATCTTCCTCAACAGATATGTCGTAAACGCTATCCAACTTAACCTCACTAATAGAGGTTACCCTGCAAAAATACCCATTATATTTTATTAGGTTATTAGTGGATCTGTCAAGCTGCAGGCCATTAAATCTTATCTCGTAAGATTCAGGGCAGATATAGTTTCCATAAGCGTGCTTTTCTCTTGTATTTATAGAAGATGGAATTCTAAGGTATAGTAGAGCTTCTTTAAATTCTAATGCTAACCTTCTAGATGTTGTATTAAGATTTTCTATTTTGCAATCTTTTACCACCTCAACGCGTCCATCAGAATCACAAAGACCACTTAATAATGATCTTAATCCGGATTCATGTAGGTGTCTAAAGAAATCGGGTAGGTGCTTTGTTTTTGATGAGCATTTATAATCAGAAATTATTGAGCTAAAAAAGGAATGCAAAACACTTCCCTTAATCACTAGCCGTACTAATTTCTTATTTTTTGAATCATATCTTTTTATATCAAAACCATTTAATTCAAAATACTCACTAATCCTATCAACACCATCAACATCATCGGAGTGAAAAGCAAATCCTATCAGATATCCCTTATCCGATGTATGCTCAGACCATCCATCTCCAATCCACCTGCCAATAATGTATAATAGCTCATCATCCTTTTTAAGGAATCGAATTATCTTATTATCAGTAATTTCCAATTCATCAGACTTAGGGCTCGAATAATTATTAGCCAGATCAAAGCTTTCATTATCCCATATCTTTTTAAAATTATATACATCTAACTCACTCCTATCAGGAAATGGCATAAAGATATAATCACCAACACTTAGGTCTTCTGATTTAATCCAGTTTGGATTTGATGGGCCTTCCCATCTCTTAACCTTACCAATAGATGGTAAACCATTATTCCTAACACGCATATACTCTTCAGTTTCAAAGCAGTGAGATGCATATACTTTATGATCTTTAGTCAGATTAATATTATCGAATGAGTAATTGGTCCCTATACTTAGGCCAACCTCATCAATATCATATTCAAACTTATTATACACTTTCCGTACTCTACCCTTATGAGTAAATACATTATCCCCTACTGAAACCGAATCAAGTTTAACAAACCCTTTATCAGTTAGGACATCAGTGTCGCCAGTGAGACAGCCACGGCCAGGTCCAACAGGAATCTCCTGCTTATTACACCACTGGATGTAATCAACAACGATGAGCATGTACGAAGCGAATCCGTGATACTCAAGTACGTCAAGCTCCTCAGTAATCTGAGCCTTGTACTCAGCCATCTTGTCTTGTGATAACTTACCTGAAGCCATCCTATCTTGAAGGCCCAGCTCCACTAGGTATCTATAGTAGAGCACGTCATCATCGGCATCAATAATCCACTCTGAATCGCTACCCTTCCACTTAACGAAGTCAGCATAGTCAGCCTGGTCCCTAACGGGAAATTCCGGTAATTCCTTACCAGATGGGTTAGAAAACTTAGGATCAATCCACTCTGAAGATTCACACGCATCTGCAAGCTCAGATGATACATCAATCATTGAGTCAATAAATTCTTGCGTCCACATACTCTTGTGGCGGTCGAAGTGAGAGCGAACCTCTTCCTCTGACTTCACATAGAACTCATGCTTATCAAACCTCAACCTCTGATATGAAGTAACGGGCTGATTATTACAGGAAATTGCAAGGAGAACGTCCTGTGCGTCATGGTGCTCCTTCTCTGTGTAATAAGAGCCAGTAGCTACTACACACTTAATGCCAAGCTCGTCATGAATCTTCTTCTTGGCAAGATTTATCTTGCGCTGATCTACATTGCCCGAATAAGCATTACCCCTTATTTGGAGATTGTTAGGCTGAAGTTCAAGGGCGAAATATTCTCCGAAGATTTTTTTTAACCTTAAAGACGCTGCACTAGCCTCCTCAAACTTGTCCTCCATTATTAACTGGGAAATAAATCCATTACCATCTCCGGAAAGACAGATCAATCCATCAGAATATCTTTCCAACAACTTCCAATCAATTCTTGAATATGACTTCTTGAAATGTAGTATGTATTTATCAAAACCCTCCTTACGAAGGGATAATAAGTTTTGGTATCCGACATAGTTCCTAGCGATAAGAACTAGCTTAGTTAAACGTGTATCCTCCTTGTTGTGTACGTCATCAACAAAGTTAAATTCGCAACCAGCGATAAACTTTATCCCTGTCTTCCTAGATAGGTTTAGACACTCCCACATACCAGCCATGGTGTCAACGTCCGTAACTGCTACGGCTTTTTGATTATACTCTTTGGCTTTTTCGAAAAGCTCTTTTGGCGTTGCAATACCTTGGCCCGTTGAGAATGACGAGTGAGTATTTAAAGATACATAATTACCAGTAACCTCTATACTAGCCTTCTTTGGAGGGACCTCCCTCACTTCACTTACAATCGTTTCCATACATTAACTCCCTTAATAAAATACTTGCTGCTATTGTCTTTGTCCTACTAAGAGTGGTAGAACGAATTAGTGTACTTGATAGTTTAATTGCTTGGTCTACGCAATTTACATCAAACAGCACAATCAACAATGAGGCAATTCTGCAATCATTCCCAATATCTTTAGTCCACTCACTAACATAATTTTTGATGATGTTGGCAACCGAAGGTAGGTTCTTTGTCAAGAGCACTAGCTTCTTAAGGCTCTCATTACACCTAGCATTATCCATGATTGACGTTAACAGTTCATCAGAATTATCTAGGATTGGGTCCCTTCTAATTGAACCCAATAACTCATATACTTTTTTCATTCTCTATTTTATCTATTATAGGGTAAAACTCTGTCCATAATACGGGACAGTTATTACCTGAGCATCTAACATTAAATTTAGTTTGCCCGAGTGCGCCAGTTAAAGTCAGGCCCTTCTTGGTTGCCTGAAGTATTCCAGCTCTAAAAAAATTCTTTAAAAGAACAAACCCCTCATCCTCAAAGAATCTTGCGTGTTCTTTGAGGATAGGAGTTTCTAATACGAGTACGTAGGCCTCAGAGCCACAGCATGACTCTATCTTAACCTTCGATCTCATTTCTTAGCAAGAACCACACCCTGCTTACGCAGAGTGTAAATACAGTACTTAATAGTAGCTTCCTCTGCTTTTTTTGCATCTCTGAACCCGCCAACAAGATCTTTTAATTCTTCCTTGAGAACTTTAATCTTCGCCGAATCATCGTGGGCCTTTTCAAAGTCAACAATGGAAGCTTCACAGCTAACTATGCGCTCCCTAAGCTCATCCTCCTTCATTGAAGGAATTGCGTCCGCTACAGGCCCAGGAACCTTATCCAAAAGCTTCTTTGGAAATGCATCATCATCATCTTTATCGCTCATTTTATTTTCCTTATTCAATTATCTTTGTTTGATCAACAAGCCACTGCAAAGTAAATTCATCTTTCAAAGCGCTTAACATTCCTAAAAGGGAGCCGTTCTGCTGCGCATCGACAAAAAACTTTTTAGGATCTACTCCTTGTAACTTTGCTCTTTTTGCAAGTCCAGCTTGTGCATCATTGTCAGATAAAACAGCATCTGGCTCTTCACCTCTCATAGAATCTAGAATTAGAGATAATCTAATCTGCTTTATAGCTTGTGCGTTAAATATCTCCTGCTCAGTTTCTTCGAGAGCCTTCCAGTCAATTCCGTTTTGCGCTGCGATATGCTGAGCTTCAAGCTCTTTTAAGAAATCTGGAACTCTAAAGTCATTGTCCCCAACTAACCTCTCGGCTACTTGCTGACGAATCTTTAAAATTTCAGTCTGCTTTACCTTTGCCTCAGAAATGCTCCGTAGCTTTTTCTTAAGTTCAACTAAGTTCTCAAAACCACATTGAACCGCAAGAGCATCGTCAAGAGCACATGGAGCTTTCTTGGTCCCCATATGCACACTCACGTTGAAATTCGCAGTCTTTCCACCAATGTCTGGCGTATCCTCTGGAAATTCAATGTCGAATTCTCTAGACTCACCAGCAGACATTCCAAGAATGTTGTCATCGAAACCTGGGATAGATTTTTCACCAACGATATAGAGCTGCCCCTCGGCTGAAGATCCTTTGAAAGGCTTTCCATCAATTGTTGCCTCGAAACCAATAGTAACCTGATCTCCAATATCTACAAAATCGTCATCTTCATAGGGTTGAACATCACCTAAACGCATACGCAAATCCTCAATAGTAGACTGTACCTCACTCTCAACATCTCTATTGATATCAGGCTTTGGAACCTCATACTTATAAGCGCTAAGTTTAAATTCAGGCTTTTTGAGCAGAATCATCTTGCAAGTAAATTTGTTCCCAGAAATGTTTACATCATTAAATTGCGGATATCCAATTGCCTTAGCCTCTGTTTTAAAAATTACATCATCATAAGCCTGAGCTTTCATTTGCTCTACGATATGAACATCAATCTTCTTTCCTAACTTCGCCCTAATTGCAGAGTCAGGAGCCTTGCCCTTTCTAAAGCCAGGAATCTGAGATTTTCTAAGGTCCGCAATAACCTCATCCCTTTTAGACTCAACAACATCCTCATCACCAGTGTAGAGGATTTCTAGCTTACAATAATCAACTTCTTTTACTTGTACTTCCATTTTACCACGTTTCCAAACCGAAAGATTTATTCACATCAGCGTCATCTATAAGGCCTCTTTTAATAAGAAACCTCTCTCCCTGATGACATTCCTCAAGAAAATCGCAGTACTTACATAGAAACTGCGGCTGAGGTCTATATAACTCCTCCTCATCAATCTTCTTTGCATAGTTCATAAACTTTTCAGCAATATGCTCGACATCTTTCCTTGTATATTCTCTTGTTAAATACTCAGAGTTATGTCTTAAACAAACAAATGATGCTCTTAGTTTTTCTAACTTAGGATCAGTAAGAAATAAAACGTAAGCATATGTTTCTAGCTGAAAGAAATCATCAAGATACTTTTTATTCTTAGTTGTTTTATAGTCTGCAACATGAAGAACGCCGTCGTGGTCCACCTGAATCCTATCGATGAACCCATTCAGAAGCACTTTTCCATTAATGTCGATGTAGAATGAGCGCTCAGCATCAATCACATCTGGAAGAATCCCTTCTTCCCGCTCACGTTTCATGATGTCTAGATAACCCTGAAGAATTCCAAAGGCCTCCTGCTTCTGCTCATGAGAAAGTTTTTCTTTAAATGTTTCAATTGAATCTTTAAAACACTTCATCATCAATTGTGGCCAATCATTTACCTGAAGAGCGTCTTTATTCTCACCCTCTTCAAGCTTCATGTCCTTACCATTTTCAATTAGCTTGAGGTGGAAATTCTCCAATGTATCATGGCAAAATGTGCCGAACACGTGAAAGTCCCACTCCTTTTTAGGAAGCTTTTCAATATAGTTGTACTTGAACTTTGCAGCGCAAGAATCAAACGTCTTTACCTTTGAGACAGATAATCTCTGATCTGCCTTCGAATCTTCCCTAGATGGAACGAAGAATGCTTTTATTTCCATTATTTTCTTTCTTAGATTAACCTTCTATACTTAAAAGGAATCCATTTGAAAACATACTGCAAGCCCTTCTCACGACTCGACGAAAATACAATTGAAGAGTAGTTACCAATTCTCTTGTTCTTTGGTTGGAACGGTACGGTAGAGAAGATCCACCTATTTGTTCTAGAATCATAATAGGAATAAGTAATTGTATTGTCTTTAGAATTATAGTGCTGTCTTAAAGCTGAGCCGCCTGGGGCCTGTACATCTGAAACCTGCTTAAGGATTCCGTCACGAGCTGTCTCTTCATTCTCTAAATTGAAAAAGGGCCTCATCACCCTTGGAACATCTTCATCGTACTGATCATCCCTTGCATCCTGATAGATAACCTGAGCCTTTGGATCAAAGTACGCTGAAGCTGCATCGGTTGATTCGGATGGAGTATTAGTATCATCATGTACAATTGTTACACCAGCAGGTAGAGTGCCAATACCACTGCCCGTCTCACCAATTGAATTGGTTTCTGAAAAGAGGAGGTCATAAGAAAATACATTCTCATTTGTGTAGTTCGAATGAGTTAACGTAGCCGTGCCGTCATACCCATCAGGGAGTTGTGGCTGTAACGGATCGTTTACAGTAATTCCGCCAGTATTTAGAAATCTACCATTGAATCCATTGCCTGATGAAACGGATGAGGAAAATGGGAAGGGTGGGCACTTACTCAGTGAAGACGTACCAACTATCTTATCCCTGGACTGACGATTGGTTGCAGTTGTAGTTCCATACTCTTGTGTAACAATGGGGCAGGTATCAATACCATCAGTTGCAAAGGTATTCAAAAAGACTGTGCCCTGATTGCCAGGCATTGATATTGGACCAAGAGCTACATTTGATGATGTAGTTGGAATGCTTCCGTCTAATGTATAGAAAATGGTTGCGGGAACATTCGTCTCCAGAGTAATATTATCTGGAATACCCGCAACCAGCCTTAATGTTGACTCTATTATGGTTATTGTAATTGCTGCCATACTTTATTACTTCACAAGGTGTAGAAACCTGGAGTTAGTTTCCGGCTCCTGGGAAGACCTAAACCTATCCCTATATAGTCTATGCGCAGCTTTGCGCAGAATTTTACCTATTGTGAAGTAATTATCGTTGCCAGTCTGACGGAATAGCGTAAAAAACGCCTCTGCCCTATCTAGTACAAGAATTTCTGAATGTTTACAATTCAACCTATCCATGAACCCTGAGCCTACTGCACATTTATAAAAGTGCTCTTCGCCCTTCTGTACTAATAACTTTTCATAATTTACTTTTAGCTTTTTAGCTACCCTCATTTTTTCCTCTAAGAATTAATTTGTATTACAACAGTCTTAACTCTTACCTATTGATATATCAAATAATGCAGTTTATTGTAGTATTAGAAGGTTTATACGAATGGCGAAAATTGATTTTATTATTTGCGAAAGTTCCGGGGTATGGTTTATGCAATCTCACTCCATTCCGCAAAATATAGCGATAAAGTCCGATATAGAAATTGTTAACTACGGAATCGAAAAGTCGCTCTTCGATGAAGAGTATTTCTATATCGGAGTGTATTGGAATGATCCATCAATCCAGGCTTGATTAAATAATTTCTTTCCTTTTCCATCTAACTCGTCTACAAAACCAGAGAAGTTGAGCGGCCTCTTCCTTTAAAGCTTTAAGTGTAGTGTTGTTATTAATAACTGCATCAAAAGTAGAATCAGGTATTCCCTCCTGCTCCATTTCAGATCGATGCCGTGCTGCGGAACCAGCTAGCCCAGAGCTATCTCTATTAATTTTCACAAGTGTTCCGCCTGCATCTTTAAGGAGCTGCACTTCATTTTCAAATCTACAATCAGATATGACCACACCCTTGGGCGCTTCATCTAAAGGCAAGCCGGTCATAACTGAATCTATTGGAGCTTCATAAACTCCCTTAACCTTATCATACCTGTACTTAGGATCTGATAGAACTAGCTTGGCTTTACGAATAGCATACTCAACCCAAGCATCCTCATAGCAGGACCTGACGCCCTCAGTGCCAACCCTTTGAAGTAGTAGCCTGGGAGTAATGCCATATCGCTCATCAATCTCACTCCTAAACTCTGAGGCCCCCCACATCTGCTCCTCAGAGAAATCGAACACATCCATACAGAATCGCTTAATTGGATCTGCGAATGCTATCTTTACGAACCCGTGATTCTTCACGAGTATATCAGCTACCGTATCTTTTCCGGAACCCGCTTTTCCCAATATTCCTATAATCATTTGCTTCTAATCTTTCTAAGATCCTCTCCAGACTCTCCCGATGCAACTGCATCGGATTATGAGATCTTTTTTCCACTTTGGCCAAGTATCCATTTCATTTAACCCATCATTTCCTCAAGCCCCTCATCTGAAAACCCTAGCTCTTTCAATGAAATCCAAAACATCTGCTACCCTTCTGAAACCATCTAAAATTTTCAATGTATTCTTTAATATTTTTTTATATAAATAAAATTAACATTTGAATTAACCCTTAGTAATCCAGACTGTTTAGCGATATCTTTTTCTGACACACCATTTTTAGATTGCACCCTCTGTCTTGATACTCGAAAGAAATCATGTTCTCCTGTATAAAAATACGAAACGCCAGTATTTCCTTCAAAAAATAAACCATACCTCTCCCTATGAATACCACCAAAATCAGCATCTACATAATTCAAAAGGCCAGTGTATTTATTACTTATAGCGTGATTATCAACAACCGATAATAATTTACTTTCCCCACCAACTACTATAGTGTTAATTGCTGTGGCCGATCTTGCAATCTCTAAATACCCTTTATACTTTTTATTTTGAGAATTAACCTTACGTACTGATATACACTGTACTAATTTATCTTTATAAAACAAACCCCACCCAGTAATGCATCCAACATGGCCATCTATGTGGTTTTCATTAAGGAACAATTTAAGATCGTTTTTTGATAACTGCCTTGCATATGTATTTCTCGCATAAATTTTATTGCCTATTACACCAAGCTTAGCTCTTATTATTGATTTATAAATATCAGGGCTTTTATTCCATTTATCTTCCCATATATGAAGAAGTGTTATACCAAGATCTGCTGCGGCTTTTGTTTTTTTCCAGTGATACTGCCTATCACTCTTATATTTTTCTGAATGAAAATATAAGCCATTATACTCTATTGCAAACTTATTTTCAGGGCAATAAATATCAAGCTCTTTAAATCTAGAATCACTGTTTGAAAATTTTATTGTAGAAAAATCAGATTTTAAAACTTTAACATTTAAAGATTTAACAAATTCGTATAATTCATTCTCAACTACACTTTTTGGTGCGCAAAATTTGCACTGATTTTTATTTCTTAAATAATATTGTTGTAAATTAAAATAGGTATCTTTAACCACTCTACAGCAGTTTAAGCATTTTGAAGATATAATCGTAGTCTTATTCCCAGGAAAACCATTAACAATTCTTACATCCTTTAAGTACTTTGATAAGGCATCTATAATTTCATCTTCTGATTTACACACAGGGTGCTGACAATTAACACAATAATAAAGTTTTTTCTTTGAAATAAGATTTGATAATTTAGTCTTTATCTTACAGCCACATGTATACTCATACTCAATGCTTGAAAAAATTCCCCTATATTCGCCAAGTAATCTTACACCTTCCGAAAAAGACCCCAGTTTCTTAAGGTAAAAATCTAATGGCTTCATTTTTAATTTGCAATTATTATAAGCTACACAGCTTTTACATGTGATATACTGTCTTCTTCTGGCTAAATCACCTATTTTAAAATCAAAACAACACCCACATGAAAATGTATACCTTACAAGCTCATGATACCCATTACCACTGTTAAGTTTTATAATATTACCCCTAAACTTTAGGGGTATCTTACTTGAATACCAATCAAATGTATTCTTTTTATTTTTATTAATATTTCCACAACTCTTACAAAAATCTAGCTGCCTTCTTGAAACTATTGCTTTGATAGTTGAAACAGTCTCACACCTACACTCTTTATTAATAAATCGTACGGGCGTAAATCCACCATTATCTTCACCAATAATATTAATTAAATACCTATAATCTTTTGGTATTTTCTCAATAAAATATTTAACATTCCTTTTCACCATGATGTTTTAACTGAAACAATAGCTCCATCATCACCCTCTTCCACAACTATAGCATGGGAAAATTTGTCTTTTAAACTATCATTGTGAGTTACTGTTAAAATAAGAAAGTCTTCCTGCCACTTCTTTATTGCATTTGCCATAGCTTCTACACCAGCCTTATCTAATGATGAATCAACTTCATCGAATTCAAGTAAATGAATACTTATACCCATCTTTCTCTGAACTACAGCTGCAAGTCCCTTTTTAAACGCCAGAGCTATATAGACGTGCTGCCCATATGAAAGCTGATGGTAGTCTCTCTCAACGCCATTACGCCTGAACGTGAAGTTCAGATCGGCATCGAACATAACCTCAAGGTCTGGCCTAAGCTGCTGTAGAGCCTGGTTCGTTTCAAGCTGAAGCTCATTCAGGCAGGTATTGATGATGAGTGTGGGGATACCCCTGTGTGAAAATGAAGACATTACCCTTTGATGAATGCCAAGCTCATGCCTTAACTTGGAAAGCTTGTCATTGATTGTATCGAGCTTCTTCTTATCTTCAACTCTATTCTTAATACGCTCTTTAAGGACGCCCTCCCTTGTCCTAAGAGATTGTGTTTCAGTATGCATTGACTCAATGGACTGCTCATAAACCTTAATTTCCCTAGCAATTGAGAAAATTTTAGAGTTCAGCTCAGTCATATCAGACTTATCAGCAATCTCTTTCAGGTCATTGTAGTGCTTGATTGCCTCCTGCAGCTCAGTTGATTGTACATCTAACTGCTCACCAATACGGGAAGCATCAACTTCAGCATTGGAAATGTTTTCCCTGAAGGCTACGATGCTTTCCTTAATTGAATTGATATTTTCAGTGAGAGATTTGATATCTGATGCGTGCTGCTTAGCACCGTCAAGTTCTTTAGTCAGCTTTGTCTTAACTGACTTACACTTGATCATAGCCTTCTTATAGAAGTCTATGTCAGATTTTTTCTCTTCAATAATCTTACTAACATTCTCCTCAAATTCTGCACGATATTCTTTCGAAATTGCTTGCTTACAAGAATTGCAGTTGTCAGTTTTTGGTATGGAGTCTTGAGCGTACTCATGCTCAACCTCGGCACGAGCCAGTAGCTTATTACCCTTAAGCTCATCCTCACAAACCTTCTTGTGCTCTGTGGTTATCTTAGTTACGGACCTGTGATCTTCGGCTTCCTTGTCGGAAAACCTTTCTTGTACCCGGATAAGTTGGTCCTCCTTCCTTGTAAGAAGGTCTTTCTGCGAATCAATTGTTCCAAGTGTATTTATCTGAGAACCTCCCAATTCCTTTATAGAATAGTTAAGTTTTTTAATCTTAACGTGCTGGACTTCAACTTTGCTGTGAATGTCAGCATCGGAAGATGAGAGCGTTGACTTTAAATGATCCAGGTTCTTTCGCTTCTCCTCAAGAGCCACAGCAAGATCCGTCTTGATTACATTGTCCTTCTCAAGGATTTGAGCAAGCGTCTTCTCAAGGTCTTCTTTCGCCTGCTTGATGTCATCATCAGGGTTTCCAAGAACAGTTGCAGCAGACTCGTTAGCTTCAATGTCTTTCTTGATAGGCTTTATTAAATCAGCAACCATCTTCTCCTTCTTAGAATACCTAGTAAGGTTAAGTGGCTCCTTAAGAATGTCCGCCCTAGACTTGTTATTAGACTCTCCCCCATCCTTAGCCTCAACCAATCCGGTGAGGTCTGCCTGCCTGAAGAGAACAGTGTTTATGAATGCTTTATGGGAAAGTTTCAGTATTTCCTGAAGTTTAACCTCTGTCTCAGCAGATGTTCTCTGAGTGATTGATTGGTACTCATCATCGATAAACTCGTACAGGTAAACGTTTTTCGTCTTCTTTGCAGATAAAGTTCTCTTAACCTTGAAGGAAGATCCATCAATCTTAAATGCAAATTCAACGGAAGCTCGCTTAGCACCCTCACGGACAACCTTATCCAGAGTTGTCTTATGCACCTTGTTAAACAGCGCCCATTCGATGGCTGAGAATATTGTAGACTTCCCAACGCCATTGGAGATTGCATCATTCTCCTTAGTCTTACCCACTATGAGAGCTGATTTGAAAGTGCCAAAGTCAATGGAGCACTTCTTATGGTTCATGAAGTCATTAGACTCAAGAGATAGTGGTCTCATTTTTGTGCCTCATCAAATTTCTTATTTACTATCTTAGCCAATATTATACACTCTTCTCTCTCTGCATCTTCAATGTCTTCAACAGAACTCCAGTACGCATTGATTGCTGCATCCGGAGTCATGTTATTATCAATTATGGATTCTGAATCGATAACTACCGCATCAATCGCCCTAGACTCAGAGAAGTAGCAAATGTAATGAGCGCCTATGGTACCATACAGATGTTCAGTTATCTTAGCTCTATCAGTGGTTAGAACGTCCGCTGCAAGCTTAATCTCTAATTTAATTATAGAATTATTAAGAGACTTCTTTTTATTGAAAACATTCAATGAGTTGATGATAAAATCATTCGTGTCTTTCTTTTTCGGAACAGTGATTTCAACTTTGTGAATATCTCTATTGGGCAGATCTATTTCTTCGAAGTCATTAATCTCCGTGTCATAAAGTACTATAAACTTTCTACCAAGCATTTCATGCTTAGAGAAGTCTGATCTCTCCATTGAACCGATATGCCCAACGTGATACGGCTCATCCTTGGTTGACTCATGCATCACCTGGGGGTTGTGAACGTGACCCATCCAAGTGTAGTCCCAACCCTTGAACGTCTCTGAAGGGCAGAAGATTTCGTTTAACTCATCATCAATCTCATCACCAATACGAATGGAACCTTCAAGTGCTAAGTGACCAATAAGTATCTTCTTACTGCCCTGAGGTATCTTATCAAGCTCCGGCATGAACTCAGCCTTCAATAACTTGAATGCTTCCTCCGTTGTCTCCACCTCATACATTCTCCTATCCCTATAGGGAACGAGAGTTACAGAGACGCCATCTAGGTGAAGCGTTGCAACATCCTTGTACACCTTAGCGCCGAGCATCTCTACGCATGAAACGATGTCAAGAGCCGAAACGGTGTACGTTCCGGTCCTAATTATGTCATGGTTGCCGGCAATGATGTGGACTTCCACGCCAGCCTTCTCACACTTCTTCAACCACGTCATGAAGTAGTTGATGAGTGCTGGGTGAGGTCTGGGGTCCTCATATACGTCACCAGTGATTACAATTACTTTCGTCTCAGTATCTACGGCCTTATTTAAAACCCAGTCCAATAACTTTAACTGATCATTAATCCTGGAGTTTAAACCAGCACCTACTCCAGGCTTTCCAATCGCAATCGATTTTCCAATGTGCACATCTCCCAGTACAATTAGCTTCATTTATTTATTCTTTCTTTACATTCAGGAATAGTGCATTTCAAATTTATGCTTCTTCATTGACAATTTCTTTAAGCAGTGATTTTGCTTTGGACACACGCGCATCCAGCTCCTCGACATCTAAATTAGATACGGCTTCACCTTTTCTTGCAGGAACCTTTACAGCAAGGTACATATCGAACCACCAAGATATTTTATCTATACTTTTCAGCTTCACAGGGGAATTAAAAGATGCTTGTATTGATTCACGAATAAAGTTCCCCATAGAAAAAAGAAGCTCCTCCACTCGTGGATCCTCCCTCTCTATATCTTCCTCTACGTCCGCATCGCCATAGTGGTCTAAGATAGATGTAGCAACGGCTGTTCTAGTCTTACCCTCCATCTCAGCTATGAACTCAACTGCCTTTCCGGATTTCTTGCATCCAAAACAATTAAACCTTCTTTGGACAAAATTGTATCCAAAGGAAGGTGTCCTTTCATTACCATGCTTATGGCCTGGTAATGGGCACGTTGTAGGCGTTGACCATATCTGATGTTTGTGCAGCCTTTTAATTCTTACATTGTAATTCTGAAAGATGCTTACTAAGCGAACTTTCCTATTCGCAGCCTGAATTTTTAGGATTACTAAGTTTAGTTCGTTTTTATCGTCCCAGCCATCAGATCCTGTAACAGCTCTATTCGTGCTGCTGCCACTGATGTCGCCAGGGAGTTTGGAGTTATTTTGAATCGAGTGCATGACATCTCATATGCAGCAAGAGCTTCTTTCTCTTCTGCAATTAATCCCATAAGAAATTCTTTAGTGATGCCTAATTCACTTGCCCTTGACTTCATTACTCGACTCATTTTGTTTTTTAATCTTGGCAATTTCAAATTCAAGCTCATTCATCCTATCCCTCATATCGAAAGTAGTTTTTACTAGAAGAGCAATAGCTGTAAGAGATCCTTGACCGTCATACTTTTGATTAGGATCATTATTCAAATCCTGAATTAAAGCATTTAAATCTTCACGCATCTCTTTCTCAAGAGCCTTTATTGTAGTTCCTTTATTTGTAGATAGAGTCTTATCTCTAAGGCTATCCATAAAAAACTTGGCAATTTTAAAGCCCCTGGACTGCTGATCGTGCCTGGATTGCATGAAGGTTTCAGCCTTCTGCTCAAAATCCTGAGTTCTTTGTTTAACCTCTTTCTTCTCTTCAATATTAGCTTGGAATCTAGATTTCCTTCCCTTTAACTGCAAAGATTTATTAATAGATACCTCACGCTCTCTTTCGAAACCAATATCATTACTCATTTTCCCTAACCTCGATCACTTCTTCCTCACCGGGTACTGGACTCTCATACGCCCCGACAACAGAGCCTGTTTCATGCTTGATTGAATTTATGAAGTCTTCTGCTTGCTTCTCAATCAAATCCTGAATACCTCTAGCATCAGCGAACTTACCATAAAAATCTTGAGCACGAACAGCTGCATCCCATAAAGAAGATTGAACCTCCTTTTTTAAATCAGAATAATCATACTGATATGCATCAGCATCATCACGAGTATTGGAGGTTCCGATTTGTTCTGTAAGATTTGAAGCAACCTTATCAAAGCCAAGTAGCTTGGCCTCATCACGTTGAGCAATCAATCTTTTCAAATTCGATTTAGTTATTGTACGCATTGTCATCCTATTTTACGTTTGGTGAAGAAGCCATCATCTCACCTACTTCCATATATCCATAATTATAAGTGTTTCTATCTTCAGGTGAAATATACTCTTGCCTAGGCTTATCATGGGTAGAATATAATGAATCAAGAGGAATTTTAGACGCATCAAATTCTCCATTCTCAATCAATTCAATAAGTTTCATGAGCCTTGACCTGCGCTGAGATTCCTCACGTCTATCAACTATTATCTGAATTTCTGGATTCATGTGATTTATGCAGAATTATTACTCTGACCTTTTAAATGAACCACTGAATCCGCCTCTTGTAGAGGAACCTCCCCGACCCTGAACAACAGGCTCAGACTTGACTCCGCCCTGTATATTTACATTCTCAATGGTATCTTCCAACAATTCGAGCACGGATGCAGCTACTTGCTTGGGTGTTGCTCCTGCCTTAACAATATCAACTACGTTCAGATATACTGCGGTCTTTATATCATTTGACAGCTCAACCCTGGGTGGTGGATGGCTCTTTCTATCCGCCTCATCACCCTGTGCGCCGCCAAGCATTGCCTGTATACGGTCGAAAGCTTCATCCCTAGGTAGAGCATCGGATTTGGCTTGAACGCCCGCATCAAATTGCCTCAGGCGTTTCTCTAGGTCTGATTGTTCTCTCTTCATGCAATTATGCTCAATAATTACCTTACACCCATCTGAACGTCATACATTCTATCCTTTAGGAAAGACCTGGCACATTCTTCCATATCATCAAATAAACCCAGGCCAGGGTACTGATTTATCTCAAGAAAGTGCGGAGTGCCATCCTTTTCAACGATGTAGTCAACTCCGGCAATGTCCAGGCCAAAATACCTCGCAGCATTTTTAGCGTGTTCAACCAGTTCATCGGACACAGAAACCTTCTCTATATCTGCGCCGGGGCCATTTTTAATCCAGGATGTTTCATTTGTAACCTTAAAAGAAAATGTATCGTTTCCTATTATTAAAACTCGAACGGATTCGCCTTCGAAGAATGGCTCCATAGTAGCGATGCCCTCCCACTCAGGAATATCCTTCACTGATTGTATCAGGTGCTTACCAATTCCACGATGCTCGGTTCCCACCTTAAGAACAAAGGGGAATTCAATCTGATAAACGAACTCATCTGACTGATAAATCTCATGGTCAACCAAGCCATAAGCCTTACATTCTTCAAGAACTTTATGCCTATCAGTCATTTTAAGTAATACCTTTGGGTTGGGCCAGCAAGATATTTTTTTATCGATAATCATTTTTAAATTGTCGATTTCTATAGACTTATCAGACACGTCCGCATAATGAATTAATCCTGAAATAACCTCTCGTGGCCGGTTAGATCTGCGCAACCTATTGGTAACATACTCTGATGGTACGAGTTTAGAAGGAACCGTTGTATGGTCCCATTTAGAATTAGAAAAAGCCAGAGTAGTAGATACTCTAGATTCTCCTGACATAAATAAAAATGGAAGATTCATCTTCTTGACCTTATTGTAACTAAGTTAGATTCATTGAGGTATTTAGATTCCGGTTCCTCTATTTTGGTCCCACGAATCTCAACCCTTTCCAGCCCCTCAAGAATAAATGCCCCATCTCCCTCATTGATAACAAGCAGTCTTACATATAGACCGCAAGTCTTATGCATATGAATAAAGCGCTCAAGCGTATTGAACTGCTGCTCTGACCAAAGTTTTTTAATCTTCTGGTCAAACCTATCCTGCATTCTAAATACAAAGTTTTGAACAGCATTAATATTGATCAATGGCTTATCTAGAAGCCCAATAGTTTCTAAATAAGACCATATTTCTTCAAAGTAGGCTAATGAATCATCTATTCTGAGAATGCGATTTTCAGTAGAGGGACAAAGGGTAAACCCATCCTCCTTACGACCATAACAGCCGAGTACTAAGTATACATTCTCCTGCAGCACATCATTAATCTTCTACAGGAACAACTTTTATAACAGTGAATTTAGACTTAGTAGACACCTCAAGCGTCTCAGGAAATCCGCCAGCACCGGCCTTAGACCACTTAAACCCTCTAAGCCTATCTTCCAACTGGGGAAGAGCCGCCTGTGCCTTAAGCAGAATGTGCAGATCTGTATCTGAAATTGCAAGTATTGGAGATGCATTCACCTCCACCGTCTGGTCGGGTAAAGCGAATAATTCCAAATCAGTGTCCTTAATTCTTTCCCAAATTTCCTGAGCTAGAGTAATCTTCGTTTCTGTTTTCTTTTTTGCTGTTGCCATTTTTGTCTTACTCCATTTTATGCGGCATCTAAGAGATCCTTAAATTTTTTACGCATTGGTTCCGTTTTTACAGCACCAATAAATCTATCTACAACCTCGCCGTCTCTAATCAATATAACAGTTGGCAAGGAGGAAATTCCATATTCTTTTGCTAGCTCCGGGTTATCGTCCACATCCACTGAAATAAAGTTAATGGTATCAAATTCTATTTTCATCTTATCTAGCTGCGCATTGACCATCTTGCAAGGTCCGCACCACTGAGCACCGAATTTAATTGCGTGAACACCATTTTCTACTTTTAGCATATATCTCCATGTTTTTATTGGATAAATGGGACTTACTATCCCCCGGTTTTTAACCCTAGGTCGTACTATCTTATTAGCAGATAGTATTGTTTCCTAAAGTAAAATCTTTGAAATTAGCACTTGCTCTTATATTATTATGATCTGGGTGCCCTTGCTTTAAATCTAACTCTTCAACTTGAACAGCTGGGCTGTTCATCTCAATCTTGCTTGATGTTGTTGTAACTCTCCAATCCATAGCATTGGGTCCGTACGGATCGTTTGGATTGAGCTGGTCAATGCAGGGGTTTGGCTTGAATGGCTGGCGTGGATTGGGCGCTGGTTTCTGTGGATTAAATGGTATCCATGGGATCTGTGGAATCTGTAGCACAGACTTCTCAGCATTATCATCAGATAGCTTACGATTCAACTCATAAAGAGCCAGCTTGATTATGTCGCTTCTAGACTTACCTATCTCTTCTTCAAGGTTCTCTAAAATGTTTTCCTCTAGCTTATCAGGAGTGATTTTAATTTCCATCGGGAACCTCTTTAGTCGTGCCCAGAGCGTCCCCAGTGATGCCAGCATCACTCAGTGTCTTAAGCTTACCATAAGATTCATCTATAGCCTTCCGCAGCTCCTCATCAGAACACATGCCCTTCTCAACTATAATTGATTCGAGTGCTGCTATTCGCATCATCAAATCAATTACAATCCCTCCATTTTGCTCAAGATAAATGTTCAAATTTTCAAGCCTCTTGAAATCAATTTTATCCAATCTTGCTAAATGCTTATCTAACTTATCAAGCGTCTTTTCTTCCATAACGTACCTACTTTTAACCCTAATAATGCCTATGAACTACTTCCACAGCGTTTCTTATACTTCCGGTCAACTATCCTTCTTTAATTCTTCAACTACTCTATGATAATTGGGCGGACCGATATTAAATTTTCTTCAAAGTGATAATTCTTTTCTTCATCCTTGAAGGATTAAATCTAAAAAAGATGATGAACATCTACTGAACCTTCGGACCAACCACAAATTTCAAGCTTTTCCTTAAGCCCCTGCACATCTTCAGATAAAGCGTCTTCACATACTACTCTAAATTTTATCTCAGATGTAACAATCATGCAGTAGATTCAGTAGATTCAGTAGATTCAGTAGATTCAGTAGATTCAGTCTTCTTTGAAATCATAACGGACATGAACCTTCCAGACATAGATCTATCAGACTCGCAGATCGCCCCATTCAAATACCCAACAAAGGTATCCAACGTCTCCCTGGCAACATTCTTGTATGCCATTTCCCTACCTCTGAATATAATTGTAACTTTAAGCCTGTGCCCATCGTCAATGAACTCCTGAGCATGTTTGGCTTTTGTTTTCAAATCATTATCACCAGTACTCGGACGGAACTTAATCTCTTTAATTTTAACAGCATTCTCGCGCTGCTTCTTTTTAGCAGCTTTATCTTTCTTAGACTGCTCATACTTAAACTTAGAATAATCTAAGATCTTGCATGTAGGAACTTCTTCCCTTGATCCAGAGGATATTTGAACAAGATCAAGCTCCTGTTCCTCCGCTAGATCTAAAGCCTTCTGAATTGGTAATACTGAATGATTACCCTCGGCATCAATACACCGAACCTCTCGGGCTCGAATGTTTCTGCCTACAAAATACTTCTCTTCTTTTCTAAAAGGCCTTCTTGGCCTGGTATTTCTTGGTTTCAAGTCTATATCTCCTAGCAGCGGTTAAGCCTAATGCCATTTTTCATCAATGATGCTGTGTGAATTTCTTTCATTAAAAGCGGGTAACGCTCATTCAACTCTTGAAGGGATCGTTCTAGTCCAGTTGTAACTTTCATGTTTCCTATATAAGAATCATCTCCATCAGAATCACATATCATTGTTTTTTGAATCTCATTATAACAGGAGATCCCTATTGCTAACGCAACAACCCATGAATCAATGGAGTTAAAATACTCATAATTAGCAACCAATAGTCCTTCTGATTTTTTTACAAAATACTTTTTGTACTTCTTATATTTTCTAGTCTTCGTCATCGCCTAGTAAATCTATAACGAATACTCCACGCGTGGACTCGTCAAATTTCCTTTCTTTATCAGATATATAATAATCCTCTATAATATATAGCGGCATTTCCTCAACGTACAAATATTCTTGGATGAATTTATCGTACCTCTTTTAATTAAGAGCATAGATATATGAAATTATTCATATTATCCATCAAACCTATATACACTTACATCAGCATCAACATCAACATCAACATCAACATCAACATCAACATCAACATCAACATCAACATCAACATCAACATCAACATCAACATCAACATCAACATGCTTGGAAAACTTCTCTATTAAGAATTCCAATCCCAACAAGTACGGCAACCCAGAAACCAATTCCTATCACTAAGGCAACCTTGGCAACCTTGTAAAATACTCCATATCAGACATTAAATTCCTCCTCAAACCACTCTCTCTTATCCACCTTGCGAGCAGACATTGAAAGCTTGTCCGGATTCTCCTTCTGAATTCTATCATGTTCTTCTTGGGTACAAGAAAATCTTTCAAACAATGAAGATCTTGCACATGCTTTACACACAGCCCTATTAACCGGGATGACTCCTTTGGAGGGCTTCACATTTGAAATATAGAACTCTGTTGCTTCGTTCCTGCAATAATGCTTTGGGAAACTATACCAGCCGCACTGAATCATAAGCCAACCCTTATTCCAAGCAGTACACTTACCTGGCCCTTAACATCCAGAGAAATGGTTGGCCCTAGGAATGCATTCACCTCCACCGTCTGGTCGGGTAAAGCGAATAATTCCAAATCAATATCCTTAATTCTTTCCCAAATTTCCTGAGCTAGAGGAATCTTCGTTTCTGTTTTCTTTTTTGCTGTTGCCATTTTGTCTTACTCCAATTTATGCGGCGCCTAAGAGATCCTTAAACTTTTTACGCATTGGTTCCGTTTTTACAGCACCAATAAATCTATCTACAACCTCGCCGTCTCTAATCAATATAACAGTTGGCAAGGAGGAAATTCCATATTCTTTTGCTTGGGAAACTATACCAGCCGCACTGAATCATAAGCCAACCCTTATTCCAAGCAGTACACTTACCTGGCCCTTAACATCCAGAGAAATGGTTGGCCCTAGGAATACATTTTCCACCAGCGGCAGAGGCTTCCCAATGTTGTAGTTCACTGGTGAGATTAAGAAACCTACCGACTGGTTCTGGGTCTCGTACCCAACGCCAATGCCAAGGAAAGTCCAGTTCATATCCAGCTTAGTCTTGCCATGAGAGAACAGGGCCACATGCATATTAGGTGTAACTTCCCCTACAGAGTCAACCGGAGTGCCAGAAATACGAGAGGCCATTACCCCACCATCAACTCCAAAGTAAAGTCTGGGGTTGAACATAAATGATGCTTCAGGATATTTCTCAACGTATTGAGCTGAGTCAACTGGGACCACAACCTCTTCGCCATTTGATGAGACTTTAACCTGAGTGTGATAGTTAGAGCGGCCCTCCTTATCAACGGACACCACATTAGTTACAGAATATTGTCTTGGATGAATAGTTGCGTCCCACGGGGAAGGTTTCCACGCAGAGAAGCCAACGGTTCCAACTGGAACCTGCTTGTCACCAAAGGGCTCCTGCAATGTAAGCTCTTGCCTCTTGGTTAGATATCCAAAAGTGTCAGGGCAATCTATAACAGACCCATCACTACATTGAACAGTTGAAAGGCTAACATCGGTTCCGTCTTCATTTTTTCCTACGTGTGTTGATGTTGAATCTAGATTAGTTCTGGACCATCCCTGAGACCTAACAACAACTCGCTGAATACCCTTAAGCTTAGATCCTAGCTCTTTCTGGTCGGATCTGACAAGCTTCCAATCTATACCTGACTCCTTAATCAGGCGCTCTAGATCTTCTTTGGACGAAATGGAACGCTGATTTCTAACGGTTCCGTCCTTCAAAGTCTTTTGATCAACCAAAGCGGAATTATGAGCGCGCAACTCAGCCAACTCATCACTCTGCTTCTGAATCCAGAACAGCAATACCCCTATGATTATAACTATTCCTGCAACGATTGCAATTTTTGTTTTAGTATTCATTTTTTTCCGAGGTCTAACCGGTTATGCAAGTCTTCATCTATGAGATAGAGCATCTCTTCATAAGACTCTATAGTCTTCTTTATACCAGCGTACACATCTTCTTCAAAAGTCTTGTATAAAAGGACGCACATAAATCCATATTGCTGAGTTACCCCCTTCGTCACGCAGGATATCTCTGTAAGCATAGAGTCTACAATAACAACCCAGGCTTCGGGAATGTTTTGTATAGATACTGCTTTAAACTTTTTCCTTAGAACATCTATATCCTCAGATTCAAAATCATGTCTTAAATTAAAATCATTCCGTAACTGAGAGATAGATATCTTCCCGGCGCTCTCTTTCTTTTTCATTTTTTTTTCAAATTCTTTGATTCTTTTTTTAAGATTTGCATTCTCATATTCTAGCTGAATGATCTTCACTTTTAATTATTTAAACTAGATTGAAATTCCATTTTTATATCAAGATTAAACATAACTACCTACGATAACTCTATAACACCTAAAGGAAGGGCCTTTCTAAAGTTAATTGAATAGTTTGGATATAAGTACGCCTTTGAATAATTCCGTCCGCTATCTTATTATGCTTCTTCAATGTAGTTTGGTAGTAAGTACATCAACCATATCCATCCTTCAACTTTGATATGATCAAGGTTGATGACCGCTCGACACTTATCTTTTGACTAATAGCTCTTATAAAGATATCACATATTGCAGAGTACTCGTAAAATTGTTCCGCAGTGTTTCCACCCTTACCATATTTAGCATGGAAGTCTTCATGACAGTAAACACACAAAGTCGTACCATTATCTATATCGTATCGCTCATCCGGGAATGTATTCCAGGCATTAAGATGATGCGAGTTCAGGTCTCCCCTTCGCTCACATATCTGACACATGTAGTGGTCCCGTTTCTTTACGGCTCTAGCCCAGCGTACAAAGTGATAATCATCCTTCCTATCAAAAATTGCCACTAACCTAGTAATTCCTTAATTCTAGAAAGCCTCTCTTCCACTGAAGATTCATCATCGGCAATTATCGCAATATCTTTCAACATAGAAGCTGCAGTTTTGTACTGCTCCTGAGGGTCTTTTGATTTACAGGACTTGCAAATTTTTATTAACGAGCTTAGACCTGAAAGCTTAATCGCATGCAAATCTTTGCGCAAGTGTTCTTCACCGCACGCTTCGCAGTTTAGTGACTCAAAGCCTTTAAATCTATTTTGATCAGAACTCTTCATGGTATATATGCCCGTTTATTAGCTACGACTTATTATATACCATGAAGTATCAGTTACTATCGACATTTGGAAAATACATTGCCCAATCTTCATGCCTTTGAGATATAACTTTGTATTCTAGGGTTAACGGCTGGGCTGGTGGTTTAGGTCTATTAAGTAACGTTAAACCAGCCTCTTCCACTGTTTTATCTCCCTTTGCAGAATTAATGGATTTACAAGCTGTTACACAGTTGTCCCATTCAAGCTTTCCTCCTTTGGACTCAGGCCATACGTGGTCAATTGTAAGTTTAGATGGTGGAAACCTCTGACCAGTGTACTGACAGGTGAAGTTATCCCTTCTGAATAAAGATTTACGGTTGAACTTGGGTACACGAGGCTTCTTGCGCACGTATTCTTTTAATCTAACAATGGATGGGTATAATTGTTTTTTATGAAGAAATTCATCATTCCATATAGATATGACTTCAACCTTATCCTTGATAACGTATCTAGCGAGGTCTTTAATGTCTATAAATCTAATTGCCTGATACTGCTTGTCTAGCACTAGAGTTCTCATTTTATTTTCCCAGAATCTAATCTCTTTGATTCATATTTTTCTGCGTATTCCTTTCTACGCTCAAGACATATATATCTGACCCCAGACCTTACTGATGAATCTTTAACTATTACCTTATCAATATTATGTTTTTTTTTGCATTTCATACTTCATCCAAGACAATATTGAATCCAATTCCTTCAAAGAAGAATTAGATTTAATCGTATTACATTTCCAACATAACAATGCTATATTTCAAACACATAAACCACTTCAAGAATTATCCTATCTATTGTAGGAGATGCATTAGAAAAATCTAAATCAATATTACGACACTAACACTTCAAAATAAAAGAGTAAATAATCTGTCGTGACATCATCTAGTGGTAATTTTGACATCCTAGTTCTTTTAAGAATATTATTCCTAATAATTCTTGAGGGTTTTAAAACTGTTTTCCCCTACTATCCCTTAAAGTTTTCTTATAATAAAGGCACTATTTTACCAATCCTTTCTTCCACTTTCTTTTTTTTACCCTAGTACAAACCCTGCAAACATGCGATAAATTATCAATACATATCTTACTTGGCGTAAAATTCTCATTAATTAACTGGTATATCTTTCCACATTTTATGCACTGTCTGGTCATTACAAATGTATGTAGTACTATTGGCTCCAGGGGAAGATATTTCTTTAATATTTTCTAATTTTTTAATGGACTCTCTTATATCCTCACCACTGGAAACTCCAGATTCGTTCCCTAAACACATCCATCCATCACGCTTGCGCCGAGCAAATAGCTCAAGCTTGCTCGTACCGGGAAACATTATCTCCAGCATTTCCTGAATGTCCTCAGGCTTTTCAGAGTGTTTAAGTACAGGTCCAAAATGAACGGAGCGTTGTGATTTATTCTTCAGCTTGTCATAAATATTACCACGAGTTCCAACCAAAGAAATTTCATGAGTCTGCCTGAAGAGCCTACCCATTCCAAATGCTAAAACATTCTCCAATTTAAAACTGGACATAACAGAGTTGATGTAAAGCTTCAACCCTTTAAATAAACCAACTGGATTCTCTTTTATATCAGAAATTTTTGGTAGGGGAATGCTCCTTCTCATAGAGTCAAGAGGGGATTTCTTTACTTTAACCCAGACGTGAACCTGCTTTTGATTAAATCCCCACGCTGACATTACATCAAGACCCTCTTGAAGTAAGGAGCCAGGCACCCATAAAACCAATACAGCATCTTTTTTAGCCACCCCTTCCACCGGCATGTCCTTGATAGCCTGAAGATTCAGTGTTGGGTACTGTGATTCAGCTCCTCGCTTCACCTTTCCCATCTTAAGTCGATCTGAAAACTGCCAAGGCGGGTCTGCCGTAATAATGTCAAATTTTTTACTCATTTTACTCATTTTACACTGTACTTATTTTTAAGCTTATTCATTAGATACCTAAAGAGAATCATCCAATAGCAAAAAACAAGAGGTTTACCCTGAGAAGTAATAATGATATAACAACTAATGCTGCAACTAGTATGTATAGTTTTAATTTATACCTACCCATCAATTAACCCACCTATCTTCAATATTAAACAGTCTATATGTGCTATATTTAATTCACATAGGGCAGATTCCAACTCCTCCGCCTTATCATAATGCATCCTTTTCAACCTAGACTTAGTGTCAAAGTCTTTCATGGAACGCTTGCCAAGAGGGCGTTTATTCTTTACCGCATCATAATCGAATAGATTCTCAATTGAAAATGAATTAAACCATCCAGAAACTTCTTCTTTAGAATCGAAAGCATACATGTCATGCTCATCAATTATTGATTCGAAATCTCTCTTAATAATCTTAATTTTCTTCTCGGACTCTTCAAGAGTCTTCTTAGGATCAGTTCTCTTCGACTTCATACCCTAAATCTCTAAGGAAATCGGCAAGCATAGCTCTATAAGAAGTGTTACCCTTCTTCTCCCATGTAAGAAGAGTATCTCCATCCTTAAACGGGAGGACTTCTAGTACTGACTTTCCCTCAGCATCAGCCCTGCTCTGAGCATCCTTAACAAAACCATCAAGCTGCGCTCTATAACCTGAAGAAAATATTTCTCCTGCGGAGTCGTAATCATTCTTTTTATTCTGGTGGTAGTCCCAATACAGTTGTCCGGGAGAGAATGGTTCAAACATACTCTCACATTCATAATCTATAGAGGTTGGCTTACCGGGAGAAACTCCAATCTTCCTTCCGGGACCGTGATTATCTTCTTCAAAATATGAAGCTAGTACTATTTGCATATTCTTTAACTTTCTGGGCCTTGAAATGGTATCTCAAAACTTTTACCACCCGTATTAGGAACGGATATCGTATACTGCATCTCGACAGGAGTTTTATTTGGTTCGTTCGCAAACCTTCTCATCACATGAATGTTATAACTGCCAGGGTTAAGGTCAGCTTTCCATACCCCTTTCGGATTTGAACGCGCTGATTTAACAGTTTGCCCTAAAGAGTTCGTTATCTTAACAGTTGCAAGTGGTAGAGGCTTCCTATCAGAGTCATAAATCATCTGATTAACCTTCACCCTAGCATCCGGTTGGGTTCTATCTACCCTTGCACCCCTACGTGTTCCAGTAAATGAAGTAGCCTCTTCCAAGCCACCCCCACCAGAGTATTCACCGTTAGGACCAAGCGGTCTTGCAACACCAGCAAGTAGTTCTGAGCCAGGAGTATCTACAATACCAGCCTGTACCTTCATGGCTTCGAACTTAGAAGTCTTATTCTCCTGCTTTGCATGCTGAGCTTTCATAGCTACAGCATCTAAACCATCAACAAACTTACGTTGTGGTGGCGTAAACCCCTTATTATCAACAGGGGCAGGGGTAGAAGCAACAGGAGGTCCAGTAGGAAGCGAATTAGATGCTGGTGCAGCCGAACTAATACCATTAACCCCTTGTGGAACTTTAAACGAACCAATATTTCTAGCTTGTTCCTTATAAGCACTCTCAATTCCGTTAAGCTTCTTAAGTATAAGCTTAATATTCATGTCCTGATTTGATACAAGCCTAGTTAAATGTTGGACCTGCTCCTTCAGTTCAATAATAATTTCAGACGCTTTTTTTTGTTCAGACATTATTTAATAATAATTCCTACATTTATATGTAGCTTATTAAAAACCGATATAGATTCGATTGGAACCTTGTACTCAAACATAATCTCTTCTATCTTATTAGAAATATTAAGTACAGAACTGGAAGTAGAGATAACAATACCATCAACAACTATACAATACTCTCCTGGACGTACTGAATTTTCAGAAAAATCAGATGGCTCGCAACCTTCAATCCGTTGTTCTAATTGTGGATCAGGAGTGTGATATTGCTCAAGGTTTGGTGGTGGATTAGTAGAATCTGATACATGATGTATCTCACCATCAACAGAAGCTGTAGTAGATATGACATTATGATCTACATCCTGCAATCCAGTTGAATTTACATAGTTATTATCTACATACTCTCGTGCATTATCAGACTTTTTAGGACCAGTAACCTTATTATCATACCACCTATGCTCTTCATGCACTCCAACGTGGGCTGGAATACTAGAACCACCAGCCAATTCAACAGGGTCAGGTGTATTATAGTGAACGGTACGCTCCTGAGGGGGCTGTACGTCCTGCACCGATCGTGTAGGGCTTAACTGCCTTTGTTGTAATGGATGGTCCGCACCACCCTGCGGCGGCGGTGCTCCACCACGAATTAACACTCTATCAAGGCCTTGCCTAGTGTCTTCATAGGTAGGTGACTGATAGGGATTACTTAATCTTCGACCATTACTGTCGTGTAGGAGAGATTTTCCACCCATAGGTGGATGCAAATCCCTCTCCTTATACTGAGGCGTATTACTTTTAGGCACCTGTTCATGTCTATCCGCCCTAGTAATAGCCGCAAGTTCTTTTAATCTATTATCCCTATCAGTCATCTTATACCTCAGCTATCAGACCGTTCCTGCTTACGAACCATTTGCTCTTGCCTTTCGGCACGCTTCTTATCTTTCTGCTGCTTACGTTTATCCCACTCACCAGATTCAATTTGCTTTTCACGTATGGCCTGAAGCATTCTGCGCTCCTGAGCTTCACGACGCTTCAAGCGCTTCTTCTCCGATGGCTTCTTATATTCCATCCTGGCCTTTACCTGACCAATAATTCGCTCTTTCTGTACAAGCTGTCTAAAATCTTTTAAGGCTTTTTCAAAAGAGTATGTTACCTCAATCTCAATGGGCTTACCAATATATGCTGGACTTGGATTTTTCATATTTTATTCTTCTTCCGCAAAGAGGTTTTCCATATCTATAGGTTTAGACATGGATAGTCCAAAACCCGTTTGAACATAACCTTTATCTTTAGATAATAGCCCTAATGCCTTCTCGACATCTTCATAATTTTGGTACTGTCTATTATCTGCAATAGCAATATGAGCAGACGTTACATATAATTCCTTTAAATAAGCAAAAGAGAAGTTTTTATCAGTAACTTTCTTAACTAAAATATCATATTCTTTATCTTTAAGTCTATTTTTAAATTTATCCTTTAAGAACTTCTTAGTCATAACCTTATCTGGTGATGGAAATTTAATCTTCCTATCAAATCTAGATGGTCTATCTGTGATATTATGTGGAACCTTATTAAGATCATTAGCCGTTGCTACAACAAGAAGACCCTCTTTTGATTTAACACCATCAAGAAGTTGTAGAAAATGAGCTTCATTAGCACCCTGAATAAGGTCAGGGAAGTCTTCTAAGAATAGAAGTGATGGCCCATGGCTTTCAGCGTAGTCAAAAGCTTCCTCTAATAACTGATCTGGCTGTGGGTGACCGGGCTGAATAGTAACCGGTTTAAATCCATACTCGGAAAGTATGATTTTAATAGCCATAGTTTTACCATTACCGGGCTCACCCCAGAAAATCATACCACGCTTCCAGGGGATTTTATTATCCTTATAGAACTTCTCTGAATTAAGGAACCCTTCTACAGAAGTTCTAATCTCTATCTCAAGATCTTTAGGTAGGAAGATGTCCTTCCAAGAAAGATCAGTCTCATATGAAACTGGTTCACCTCCAACAACGCAGATCTCCTGTGAAGAACGCTCACGTTCCTTTACCCACTCCTCATAATCATTTCTAAATTTAATATATTTAACATAATTAGAATTTTGAACCAAAGTAAAAAAGGATACTTCATCCTCATTTTGATTCCCCTTATGGAATAGCGAGCAAAGCAGGAACTCAACACCCTTTTTCTTTATTCTAAAAACACCTTGAGCAATAAAGTGCTCTGTATCCAGGTCTGTTTTCCATGAGGCAATTGAATCCTTCAATAAACACTCTATTTCGGTAGAGGTCTCCTCACAAAACTGTAAGAATGAACCATCAATAACGATCTTATTATGGATATATGAACCATTCTTCTGTGGGCTCTTACAAAACTGCTCCGTTGTCCAGTTAATTAACTCTACCAAGGAGCTTTCCGGCCTAGCCCTGGTAGGATTGAAATTATCTTTAGGCGTTAGGTTTTTATTCAAACGCTCTATAGTTAAACTGTTCTGCTCGTATAGTTCTTTTTCTGTTATTGTTTTCATCGTATTCTGTTTCTTTTAATAAGAAAATTAATTATTAAACCGTTACTGTTAAATCTCATTGGTGATTTTGGATCATTTACGAATGAACCTTCATTTTTAGTTGTTACCAGTGATTTTAGCAGTGTAATACCTCGATAGCGCCCATTGGGCCCCTCTGTTCCTCCGAAACGTATTATCCTATACTTATCTATAACAGGTTTTGATGAATAATACTGTTCAAGATCCTCTGGTGTTATATCAATACATTCCTGTGCTAATTTAATACTGTCCATCTAATACTTAACCTTTTTCCTTAGAACTTTTTCAATTTTTTTAGGCATTTTTTTAGGTGCAACCTTTGATGGAGGTGTCCAATTAATTTCAGCACCCTCCGGAATATCCTGAACGTTCTTACATTTAGGATATTCCATGCACGCCAGCTTCGGCTCTTCCTTGAATACTGTTAGATATAACTCCCCAGAACACTTTGAACACTTCTTGCCAAAAGGAATCTTTCTTTTACCCTGACACTTCGGATATTTAGAGCAGGAATAGAAGGGTCCGAACTTACCATCCCTTCTTACCATCTCGGAATCACAGTCAGGGCACTTCACACCTGAAAGCTTCTCATGTTTTGGCTGTGGTATAACCCTATCACCCTCAAGCCTTACACCTACAAGCCCCCTACAATCAGGATAGGAAATGCACCCGGCAAAAAATCCATATTGAGAATGACGAACCATCATATTGGAACCGCAAATTGGACAAGGAATTCCAGCATCCTTACCATCAGAGTTCTTTGCCCTACCATATTCAGCCCTAAATGGCTTGTAGAACTCCTTCATGACTGAAAGATAGTCAATCTTACCAAGCGACATCTTATCAAGCTTAGATTCCATTTGTGCAGTAAAATCATACGACATGAATGAAAAATGTTTAACCAAATCATCTATAACATCACATCCAACATCGGTTGGGATGTAATGGTTATTAACCTTACGAACGTACTTTCTTGAAGTTATTTTAGTAATGATAGAGGCATACGTTGATGGCCTTCCTATCCCCCTCCTTTCCAGCTCCTCAATAATAGAGCGGTCATTAAATCTAGATGGAGGCTTTGTTGCCTTCTTATCCATTTTGATTTTAGGAGCCACAAGTGATAATTTATCACCCTGCTTCATTATTGGCAGTACTGTATCCTTAGTTTTCTCAGTATCAGCAATTACATTAAGCCACCCTTTGTATTTGAGAACCTTACCACTAGATTTTAAAGTGTGAGTACTAGACTCAGAAGAGCCCTTACCCTCAATGGTGACGGACACTGTGTCGTACAAAGCTGGATTCATCTGCGATGCAGTGAACCTCTCCCAGATAAGACGGTACAGTTTCTCCTGATCTGTATTACCAACGAATGAATCAGGGTGAAGTGATGGGTCAGTTGGCCTAATAGCTTCATGAGCATCCTGTGATGCGTCCTTAGACTTATAAACATTAGGAGATTTGGGAATATCAAAACCCTGAGCTACCAAATACTGTCTAATATCTTCGATAGATTCGGGTGAACACCTATAAGAATCAGATCTAATATATGTAACTGCACCTTGCTCGTACAAGGATTGAGCCGTTTTCATTGCTTTATCTGCAGAGAACTTGAAACGTACTACCGCTGCCTTCTGCAAATCAGCAGTATTGAGCGGGGTTGGAGGGTTTCTCTTCTGCTCCTTACCTGAAATAGATAAAACTTCGTATTCAGCACCATCAAGGTCAGATTTAATCTTAGCAGCTCTATCTTCCGATATTATTCTTCCAGGATAAGATGCGTTAAATTTGTCTCCATTAGAAAGGGAAGCTGAAATATTGAAATACTCTTCAGGAACGAACGCATCAATCTCACGCTCTTTATCAACAACCATACGAAGAGCAACAGATTGAACCCTACCAGCGGATAGTTTATCACCCATTTTCTTTATAAGGTATGGTGACACCATAAATCCAACTATACGATCAAGAACCCTTCTTGATTGTTGTGCATCGTATAGGTCTCCATCTAATTCACGAAGATTAGATAACCCCTTTTTAATTCCAGCCTCAGTTATCTCGTGAAACTCAGCCCTAGCTATTGGTTTACCAAGACCCTTAACCTTATTGTATACATGAAAGGCTATTGCTTCGCCCTCTCTATCAGGGTCTGCTGCAATAATTATCTTCGTTGCAGATTTAGCTGAAGATAAAATGGCCGCAATTACATCCTTCTTATCCTGAATATCGGCATACTTAGGTTTAAACCCATTCTCGATATCTACACCAATGTCTCCATTCTTACCTTTAGATAGGTCAACGATATGACCTACAGTGGCACGTACAATGTAATCTTTTCCAAGGTACTTGGAAATAGTTCTTGCTTTAGATGGTGATTCTACAACCACCAGAGTTAAATCTGACATGTGTCCTAATTATCTAGGCTCGTCCATGTCCTCTCTCGACAGTTCAATTAGAGCCTCTGTGATGTTTCTAGACGCCTCATCAAATATAGCGTTTTTATATTCTAGATGATCAAAAGAATTCATAGAGTTTTCACAGGACTCTGCAACTTCATCAAGTATGTTTAATGCGAACTTCTTTAGCATACACATATGCCAAAATAGCCCAGATAACTTTATCACAAAATATAATCCAATTTAACCAGACGCTTTTTTTTCTTTTTAGCAATAAATGCTTCTTTAGAATGCATTTCCATTACCAATAGTTTAGACGCACAAGAACAATCAAGCATCATAAATTTATCTATTATAAATGGATAACCAGTATTACCGTTGTGCCCAGTAACAATGGTCTTCTCCCATGTAACGTTCGACTGTCCAACAACGGTGATAAGCATTTTGAATAGTTCTCTGTCCCATGCAAAAACATTGATGGGTTTCATTCCCATTGCTATCTGATGTGGAGCTAGATTGTCATCCATTGGACGCAATGGATCGCACCCACCATGAACGAATATAAAGTCATCCGTTTCATGATAGTCTTCGCAAGCATTAATGAAATCCTTATGCTCCTGGGGAACGAAATCTTTAATGCGTTGACGTGCAAGTGAATAAGGGTTCTCAAGTTCATCCCTCACATACTCTAGAGCGTTATCGTCATCAAAATTAGCGTGTGGGTCCTTGAACCTATTATGATTCTTCTTCACTCCTGAACGCTTGATGTATCCCTGTAGAGTATCAACCCCACCATAATTCATCCAAAACATATACGCTTTAGAATCAGGTGAAGGAGCCATAGCATTCATGAACATCAATTCATGATTACCCTTCAAGCAAACAACCTGATCTCCCCAGATCTCTTTTAATTCAATAAGCCTATCTAGAACTCTATGTGAATCAACTCTACGATCAACATAGTCACCTAAAAAAACAATCTTATCCCTAACCCCATCCGTCTTTCGGAGAGGAAGAATTCTGGACAGAATCAACTCAAGCTGATGATACTGCCCGTGTATATCCGGTACTACATAAATACACTCTTTAGATGGTCTCCATTTACTCATAAGGTCCTCGCATTATCCGCCTCTCTCTTTCTCATTAAATGCATCAATATGCAATTTAGCATTTCCCTCTATCCAGGACTTTAATTTATCATCTAAAGTATATAAATATACTACAAACGCTCCATCAGCTTTATCGGAGGAATAATAACTTCTTAGCTCTGCAAATGAATCATTGCTTGCAAATAATAAATTATATCCGTCACAATCTGAATAGCAAAGGTTGATTTTAGACTTTAAATCATCAACCAGCTCTTTTTTTGCAGGAGTTTTAAATCTTAAACAATGATGATGCAACGTAGTTCCAGTCACTGCGGCGTGCATCTTCAAACCAGTAATTACGATGTCTTTTATCTTTGCCCCTGGAGTCACAGCAACGTATCTAGACCAGGGCGGCATTTGAGAGTTACCCTGCTTCATCTCATCCATTACGGTTTTCAAACCAGCAGTCAGACCATCTAGTGGTCCTTTCATATCAGCTCCCATTAACACTCCCCTCCATGGCTTTCTCTAGCTCCCGCCCATATCAAAAGGACAAACCCTACAAGGCATGCCCAAAACCAAAACGAACCAATTAATAGAAATAACATAATAATTTACAATAATTTACAATAATTTAGAGTTTTTTTCCAGGACAGACTTAATCTCTCTTAGAGCGGTTACAGCCTGGTCTGGGTTTACTACAGCGTCACTAAGAGAGCCGTAGTGCTCCTCAAGACAGTTCAAAAGAAGCTGTTTAATCGCCCCTTCATCAGGTGAGTGTTGAAGTTTAGACTCACTGTATAGTACCTCTAAAGTTCTCTCTTTACTATTAAACCAACTCTTAACTTGATCAAGTGACATCTCACCCCTTCTAACGGCTTTTAATTGCTCATTATTCTTTTGAAGATCAAGATCATTTTCTACAAGAATCTGTTCACATTCATTAATCAATCTAACAACATGATAAAGAAATTTTGTATCTATACCAAACTTTTTTACTATCTCTACTCTTGATGATTTTGAGTAACACTTTTTATACTGTTGATAGTATTCTTTTAATTCATAATCAGTCAGGTCTTGAAGTTTTTTCATACTATTCTATCTCTTCTATTCCCCAAACAAAAAAAAACTTATAACCGTTTTTGTTAGAAAATTTCCTCATGAATTCTATCTTTAGAACATTTGATCTAATAAGTGATTTTGTCTTTACAAATTCTTCTTCATCTATCAAGTAATCCTCTCTTTTGCATCTCCACTTCTGCCTCACTAAAACTTGTAGCCTTATCAATATTTAGCCTAGACTCAATAGCTTTAAGAACTGTAAGGTCAGGATGTGTTTTTATATCACACTTATGCATACTGGAATACGCATACCCTTTAAACTTGTGCCAGCATCCCTTGTGTAGGAACATTTTCCTATTCTCTCTAACCATATTTCCAATGGCAGTAGAGTGAAGAACACAGTTGATAGGAGTGAACAGTGAGTCGATCATGTTCGGATTATTTTCCATGCATAGCTGAAAATACTTCACAATTGAATAGATAGAAACATCGTACTGCTTGTTAGCGGACGGGTCATCAATGTGATGTTGTTGATACTGCTCGAAGCCCTGAGGCTTCTTACCGAAGCCTGGTACATGCCCTGCTAGATGAGGGAAGATTATCTCCTTCCTAGGAAGGCAGAACCCATATACATCACAGTCAGAAGCATCTGATGATACACCATATGCCATAGATCCCATGATGGTTTCATAGTGGGTATTCCCAGGTAACCAATCTGGTATATTTGCCAGCTTCTCATTATGAATTCTTTGTATTACCGATGCCATCTAAACCTCTAATTCATACGGCTTGAACGTTTCTAAAATAGATTCAAGCTCTTCAGGCATAACGCCTGCTTTATCGTCAATCATGATGTTGTAGTACGGTTTATCTTCGTAGTACCCATATGCTTGATAGGACTTTACTTCTGTATTTTTATTAATGTAATAAAACTTAATACCAGCTTCACCCATTTTTGTCAAATACCCATCAGAGATTTAAAAATCCACTTTACAGACTCTGCATCCCTTGTGAGAACGATACAATCTACCATGAATACACCTACGAGTAAGGCTAGCTAGATACTCGGGAGCATATTCTTCAAGGTCGTGCTCTAATGGTCTCTCATATCTCTCTCACTCAGGAGGTTCCGCCTGATAATTGGAGAAGTTTTTCAATTCATATCTTCTTTTTTAGGCTTAGCGCCGAATACAGACCCGAAGATCGATGATGATGATTCCATTGAGGGCATAGATGGTTTCTTAATAAAAACAGCCATGCACTCAAGGTCCTTCTCGGCCTTATCAATTGCCTTCAACCATTCGGTATACATCTCATTAGCTCGCTTCTCTATCTCTTCACGAGTGCGCTTATCATTAGCTGTAACAATGCCGAACATTAAAGCTGGGTTAAAAACCCTATTCCAGGATGGTATATTTTCAATTATACTATCAAAATAAGACTTTAATGGTCCATCATAATCATCTGGAATAATTGGAAGAAGGGTCTCGCAAAATTTTGATATGTAATACCTGTACTTGCGCTCATCCTTATCTGATGGTTCGAATTTTAAACCACTAAACATAGCCAGTTTCGTAAATGGAATTACATCTACAACTATCTTATCCTCACCTCCAGGTATAGGGGCAATGATAACCATAGATGAGCCTGGTTCAGCATTAATACGAGCTATTGGAAGCTCCTTTAAAAAGTAATCCAGGTATTTTTTTACAGTAGCATTTGCCTTTTCACTTTTAAATATGTGATCGTATTTAAAATCAACCATTTAATTCTTCCTTTTCCAAATCTATTTCCTGAACAACGTATCCTAAAGTGCCTTCTCTAAGAGCAATCTTCTCTGAGCCCACTTTTTTCATGAACTCTTTAAACTTATCTGCGCCAACCTTATAAGTTTCCTCATCGTACAGGAACCCTTCTTCATCGTCATCATCTACAGACGAAACTCCATGTATAGAAACCCATTTAGAGTTGTCCGGATGTATGCCCACCTCTAACGCCAGGCCTAGAGGATGGAGTACCTTCCTATTTATCTCGAATATAATGCCATTGTCTAGAAGAAACCGCACATGAGATTCAATTTTTGGCATTCTTATCCCTTACTCTAGTATCAGAAACTCTAACAGCTTCGCTTAGAGATGAGGTTCCTGTTGATTTCATAAGTATATCGACTTCACGATCCAACCAATACCCACCCTCAGCCTCAAAACCGCACTCACAAGCCCATCCATTACCATCACTGGTGTAAGACCATTTTGACTTACCTTTAATATCACAATTTTTACATGGACAAATCCATTTAGAAAAACATTTAGGACAGTCTAACATTTGCCTTGCCTACCTTTCTTCTCTCACCATTAAGCCTGAGGTGTACTGAATCAACTATTTTCCTACGAATCCTCTGCAAGTAAACAAGTCCCTGCATTTCATAGTGTGAAAGTATCCTAAAATGCTTAACCCTAACTCTAATGCCAGGAGGAACATCATCCTTCATCTTGATCTGAGAGAAGGTATAGAAGTCTACGAAATCCATAAGGGACTGATTGTCCGCATCAATGGCTTGAATCTCCACTAGCTGCCCAATAAAGCATCTGCCATGATTAATTCCCTTTCGAGAACCAATGTAAACCTCTTTAGTACAATTAGGGATAATTCCATCTGGCCTAACTGTAGATTCAAACTCAGAAAATCCAGCAAATAAATCTAGTCTAGGGTCCTGAATTGAATATATTTCAACAACTTTACCCTTATGATACACCTCAATTGGTAATGAATTCTCTACCAACTCTACAAAATTCTGAAACACTCTAGCCTGAATAGCTAATCCCCCACCGTTATTACAATGGGCAAGGTATGAAACCATATCCGCAGGATATTCATTAAGAACATTCTTAAATGCTTCATACATTAGAACCTTCTTGATACCTTTATGCTTAGACTCCCTTTTAACAACTGCCGACTGGTTTTCCATTACGGCGTAGATAGTTTTAACCTCAAGTTCACACTTCTGCCTAATCTCAATTTGAACATCAGCACCTACATCACCAGATGCAATTGACTCCTGTCTCTCGATCTCCTTACCAGAATCAAATTTAATTGTAGAATTTAATGATAAGTGATTCTCTGAGGATAGTCCCACCGGGTGAGACATGAACTCAAGCTCATCTATATGGCCAAACCACATACAGGATAGGTCATACGGGCATGACGCTCGCTGCCCTTGTACGAACGATGTAGGGATAAACATAGCACAGTCCGGACATCTATAACCTTTTCTGGAATGCAATGCAAAAATCTTTCTAAGTCTAACCTCGGACCTAAGCTTTACAATCATGCCACTATCAGGGTCTTCCTTGGAGATTTCAGACTTCGCCCTATCTTCTAGAATGTTTTGCTCATTCGTGCAGGAATGACATCGCAAAGAACCCTCCTCATACCTAAGGAATTCCTTGCTATTTTGTGACTTACAAGCTGGACATATAGGTATAGACTTTTTCTTCTGAGTAGAACACTCTCGCTTAATATTATCAGCTAGACGATTTATACAAGTAGTCAAGTACGGCTGAATATTCCTACCAGACTTCCAATGCTGAGATTTAAATAGGAATGCAAGAAGACCCTTCTCCAAAGTCTCAGTTGCACGCTGTTTAAATGCTCGTTTAGCTAGATCTGCGCCTGTCTCCAGATTGCCATAAGCAAATCTAGATAGAGACCCAAATTTAGGATCGAAAAAGTCTAGTACTTCAGAAAGTACCCACGCCTTAATGTCCTCTTCCACAATCTCTTCCGGAGAAGAGTTTAGCTTATCAATTATAGTGTCACTCATATAGTATGTAAGATACTTAAAAGAATAAACCCTTTAGCAAAAGGGTTTAGCGAAAACTCGACACTTTCTTTTAAGCAACTGCCTTATATTGTTCGATCCTTTTAAAGAATCGTTCTGTAATTTCTGGGGCGGCAAATGCTACTTGGAAACGAGCCATATCAAAAGACTCGACTCCAGTAATTATTGCATCTCCCTTACCCATCAAATCGTATGCTGCGGGGGTTCCTAAAATAATCTGAGAATCAACCTTAGAATTAGTTTTGCAAGCAATCCTTGCACCAAAGTTAGCCTTAATAGCGCCAGAAACTATGTCCACAGAGGGACGCTGGGTCGCCATAACGATGTGAATACCAGCCGCTCGGGCTTTCTGAGCTAAAGAACCAACGGACTTCTGGAATCGTTTTGAAGGCTTATCGTAATTTGTAATAATGTCTGCAACTTCATCAATTATTACAACTATTTGAGACATAAGGGAAGGGTTCTCACTCAAAGAGCGAAGACCATTTTTCTTGAGAAGAGCGTAGCGACTTTCCATCTCAATTTCAAGTCTTTCCATCAGTGCTACAGTAGAATCGTAATCGGAGATTACATCCACAACATAGTTCTTAAATGATGGGGTAGAGTAAGCGGCAAACTCAACCTGTTTAGGGTCAATCAAGTACAATTCAACATTACGATTACCGGAAGCGTTAAGGTAAACGATATTTGCAATTAACGTATGTATAAGAACAGACTTACCAGACCCTGTACCACCACAGATTAGAGTGTGAGGATTCATTGCGAAATCAACAATTACACGCTTACCAGATTCGCCAGACTCTCCAAGAACAATTGGAATCATCATGTCATGTTCAGAAGGGCAAACATGATTTTTCATGAGAAGGTCCTTCTCCAAATGGATTGAATCAGCCTTACGCATTGCAGTCTGCAATCGAATAATCCCAAGATCTGAAATAATTTTAACCGTAGGAGGACCCATTGAACGAATACCAAGACCAATCTCACGAGCCTTGGTTTCAATCTTGCGAATAGAAGTTCCAAGTTCAAGCTTGATATCGAAAGTGGCAAGATGGCGATGAATGCCTACACTCACACATTCAGCTTTGATTTTCAATCCGGTGAGGATATCGGTCATGCGAGTTTGAAGAATCGCTTCAGGTGAGAGAGTTTTAATTGTTTCCTGAATCATCATATAAGTATTATACACAAATTAGTAATACTTGCAAGAGCTAATACAATGCCCAGGATAATGAAATTGCAACTAGAGTAAATAATATACAGGAAAGAGCATAAATGGCCACCAATTTTTCCCATTCATCCTTGTTCTCCCGGTACTTACCCCTGTAAGAGCGTACCTCTGGGGCTGTATTTATTTTTATCATCTCATCAATGTATGCAGAAAACATCAGGCTGTCAAGTACTTAGCCGCTGTCTCTGTAGAATACTTTACATGAACCACATCTCCTACAGTGAATCCTTGAACTTGTGCTGTACCAGATGGAAGTTCTACAACAAGATCGGCCGGCTCATCAGGACCAACCATCATTGTGGACATTGGTTCTCCCGCAACAATAGAAATGATTCTATTGTCTCTACAAAAAATAATATCCAAAGGAGATGGGGTATTTTTCATCCAAAATTTTCTAACCCCAGAATATTTATACGGGAAGAACATTACTGGTGGCGGCCACGCCTTATTCATAAGACCGTAGTTCTGTTCCGCTTCAGTAATAGCTACTTCAGATTCAAACTTCATACCATTAATTGTTACAGAATTACTCATTAAAACCTCGTAATAATTCCACTTCTGCCTCAATTGATCTAAACCTTTCTCTGAATTTTTCAATTGAACGCAAATCTGTATTGGAAATCATCTCAAAAGGAACATGCTCCTTGTTCTGCCTAGATTTATGCTTAATACCCTTTATCTTGGTATTGTAAACGTCACCAAGCTGAGCCAGGGTTCCGTAAAGTTCATCCATATCTTTAGCCAGAGAAAATAAGTACGAATATAAAGACGAGATATGAATATTTTTCTTTTCAAGTGCATCCATTAATTGATTTATAGAGTCTCGTGCTGAATTGATTGCTTTATCTGCATAGAGCCTCAATGATCTTTGAGGATTAGATGATGAAGTAAAATGGTCAATGTTCTGTCTCTTTGTCCATCTGGAGAATCTATTTGCCGCCTTCTCGAATGGAACTGACTGTTCAACGGTAGCAATAAATTGATTAATATCTTCTTCAAGCTGCCCGTACCGCTCTTGGCCTTGATTGTAATCAGACTTTAAGAGTGTAAAGACTTTTCTCATTCTACCAACAAGAGAATTGAACACTCCAGCGTTAACATATTCTGGCTGAGTATCCCTTTTAAGATCGGCCAGACGGTTAGCTAGAGTGTTAAGTGCTCCTTCAACATCAATATATTGCTGTTCTTGCGGTTGGTGTTGGTGCTCCTGCTCCTGCTCCTGCTCCTGCTCCTGTTCCTGCTCCTGTTCCTGCTGTTCTTGTACGATAGGTTCTGACTCTTTCGCATGGCTATCTCTCACATTCTTTCTAGGAAGGGATCGAATAGCATCTTTAATCGGGTCAGCTATCTCATTGTCAAATGTGTAAAATAAATCCTTTGCTTTAAACACTACCTTAGGTATGGCTAGATCATCATCTGTAAGTACTAGATCATTAATTTCTTCAAGTCGGCTAGACATTTTTGATGCAGCTCTTAAAAGTTTAAGCCTCCCCCACTTATTAGAATCACCGAACTGAAATGGTGCTTTCACATGAGACATAAACCTGGATACAGAGGATGAAGCTATTGCGGATAGGTCTAGGGACTCATCCGAAATTTCTGGCTCCACTGGTCCTCCTGGCTCCATTGGCTCTCCTAGCTCACCTGGAGCCATCTTGGGGCGTGGGAGCTTCTTAGGCTTAGGGAGCTTCTTAGGCTTAGGGAGCTTCTTGGGGCGTGGTTTTTTTTTAGGACGTGGTTCATTTTTAAGACGCTCAAATTTAGAAACTCTCTCATTGATCCGGTCCCTCTGCTTCTTAGCAGTGACTCTTGCGCTAGATGTTTTTGCCATATATTAATGTGGCATTATTGGCCTGATATATCGATGCAGGAATAATGTCCACACTGACACATAATCCTCAATGTATACGCAGATTCATACGTCCTTGCACTGGATTTACATAAAACTAGACGATTAACTTTATCGTTATCTGGTAATCTAATCGCTAAATACATAGGGTTAAATTTATTTGCAGCAAATAAAGTAGATCTTGACCTGAGAGATTCGAAAATCTCACAAATTACAGATTTTGACGAATAAGAAACGAAGCACTCTGAGCAACGCTTTTGGTTTAAAATTACCTTGACCCAGACTGCTATCTTATTCTCTACTCTATTCATTCAGACCCACTTCTTATAGGACCTCTTCTTTGAAGTCTTCTTAGATGCAGTCTTTTTAGTAGTTTTAGCTACCTTAGGATCATTCTCAGAAAGAAGTGGTGGAAGATCCTTTCCTAGTGGCATAATCTTATCGATAATACCGTAATCCAGAGCTTCTTGAGCTGTGAAATAGTTATTATTCTCACAGTCACGAGTAACTTTCTCAATAGTATTTCCAGTATGACGAGCTAGAACTTCATTAATCTTTTTCTTCATATTGAGAATTTCAGCCACCTCAATCTCAACCTCAGTTCCTGTCCCACCAATACCTCCAATCTGGATCTGATGAGCCATAATTCCAGAGGAAGGCATTGCATACCTCATTCCCTTTGTCCCAGAAGCCAATAACAAAACTCCAGCTGACATTGATTGACCAAGACATACTGTTTCAATTGGTGCCTTAATCATTTGCATCATGTCATAAATTGCAAAAAATCCGTAAGCATCTCCTCCGGGAGTATTCAACCAGATAGAAATTTTCTTTGAATTATCCTCATTATTCATCATGAATAGAAGGGATGCCATAACACCAGCGGCTTGCTGGGTTACAGGTTCAGACAAAAAGATAACCCGGTCCTTTACAAGCCTGGATTGAATATCATAAAATACATCACCATTGGCGGTACGCTCATGAAAAACTGGATTTAAAAGTTTAGCTGTACGATCTGCTATTGCCTGAATTTTATTTAGTTTCATTAATTATACTATCTTTCTTTATGCAAACATTTTTGAAGTATTCTCTGCGTCTTCTGCACAGGAAATACAAATTCTTACACCTAACAATGCCATAAGTCTCTTTTCACCTATAGTCTCACTACACTCTTCACACTCATCTATTGCCGAACCTTCCTCAGCGAGTATTCTAAGTGCATTATCTATAAGCACCAAATTATCTGTACCTCTAGAAGATAACTTCTCTGACATTTGATGCAAAGCATTGCCTTGTACTTGATCTATCTCATCACCAGCAAGGTCCAGCTCAGGGTTCTTTGACGCTATTTTCAAAGCGTCAACTAAATCCTTGCGCATATTTTCGTAATGAGCTTTAAGTTTTTTTAATTTAGTTTTATTCATATCTCCTCGATAAATGGACAAGTAGAATCTTGTCTCGACCTATTCTAAAAATATGCCCATAAATACTTAACGCCCTTTAGGGTACGCACTAGAACTTGGTACAGGCCACTACAGCCACTTTAGTCTAGTACGCTCGCTAAAAGGCGCTAAGCACTCTGGATCACTCTATCAAGCAGATTCGATAGAGTCAACAAGAGATCGGCGAATCATTGCATTCCTCATGACACGAGGCTTGGAAATGCCTGATTCCTCATTAATGCGACTTTCAAACTCACCATGAATTAAGTCATCATCCTCAAATTCTTCGCCATTAATAGTACAGGAAGAAATTCCATTACCAAAAAATTTCCAACCCTGGTACTCACCTTCAAACTTATTTTTAGTGTAGTTAAGGTTACGAATAGAAACTGTAACCATCTCACGTTCAGTATCACTCTTGATACCTTTAACCTTATGGAAGGGCCCAAGAATCTTACAGCCACTACCAAGCTCAGCGTTAATAGCAGTTTCAGCTGTAGCCCTTGAAAGGGGCTCATTAATCGTTGGGATCTGTTCAATCTCCTTAACTTCTCCTGAGGAAGATACTCCGATAAAATAAATTGATCGCATCGATCCTTTCTTACGCCCCCTCTTTTTACTAGAAATTTCATTTTCAGCAGCATCTACAGCAGAATCAGTAACATTAAACATTTTTTTTCATTTCTTTCTTCCAACATATTTGTTGATTTGTGCGATTGTAATCCCTCATTGGATTACAATCAAGAGTTTTCTTTGAAAAATTCTTTCTTTTCATCAAGAAGCTTCTCAAAAGCCGCATGAGTATGAAATTTTGCTGACCAAAATTCCGGATACTCCTGGACCTTACCAGTCTGAACATTGAAGCCTTTATGAGAATGAAATAAATAAGGATTCAATATTCCGAAATTTCTTACGGAAATATTCTCATTATCTAAAAGCATCCCTACAATTTCTTCGCAAATAATATTGACTGCGCACCTAATATATTTCTTCGAAACAGTTTTGTCAAGCCTTTTATATATAAGATCTGAAATTTCTTTACGACCTATATTGGCTTTCATCTTTTGCCCTTTAGAAATAGTACCCTCTCCTTAATACAGATGATCTCCGTATCAAGATCGTCCACTTTACGAGCATAGATTTGCTTCTGTACTTGTAAATCATTAATTTTATACGCAATTCTTTAAGGGTTGGCAGCGTTTTTAAATTCCGACTGGACATTTACCGATACTTCTCCTAACTCATTGATAGATTTCTTTAAACCATCTAGTGATGCGCATTGAGCTGACCACACATCATTAGCCTCATCTAATACATCAGAAATTGCGTTAAACAAACCCTCAATATCCTCGGATAAATCCTTTTCAGGGATGATCTTTTTAATAACATTAATTAGTGAAGGCTCCTCTTCTGTTTCATCGAAAATTAGGAGCTGCATAACTTTTAACTTTTCTCTAGTGTTAACGAGAATTTCTCCCAACCTATTCTCACCAATCGTTATTCCGCAATCCTCTCTACACCCCCAGTACTCATCGATGTCGTGATTCATCTCAAGAGATTCATCGCCAGTGTCAATGAGAAGTTTAGCTATGTCAGGGTTAGCAAGAAATTTAGCTTCAACCAATGTCTCCATTATAAAATATTTCTTTGACTCCCAATCATTTGGGAGTTGAACATTTCTCCCCAGACTCCTAGCCTCACGAACTGTTTCAGCCTTGCAAATCCTCTCTCTCATTTGAGGATCGGTAGCCTTTGATGCCTGGAAGGCATGCTCAACTGTTGGGCATGGATAAGAAGCTCCATTACTAGATCCGAGATTAATTGGATTTTGAAGCCGTGAGTCTGACCTCATGTACGCATAGTCATTCATTTTTAACATATCTCTCTGCTTGTCCTGTTTCAACCGTTCATCTAACTTGTTAGTAGCCCTTAAGGCTCGCTTTATAAATTCAAAAGATTCCACTATAACTCTCCAACATCTTTTAACAACATCATTTTTAAAACAAATGCGTGCCCCATAATTCTATTTGAATCATTGATTACTTCATCTATGGATACCCCAAATTTATCATGGTCATACCCGTCAAAGTCCCATAGAACTATAGATTCCTTCTCTGAATAGAATGCCTTCAACATCTCATAAGCTTCGGTCTTTTCAATTGCAGACTGATATATGGGGATGTAAATGTTTTTCCTAGCTTCAATGCAGCCGTGCTTCTTACCATTCCACCATGAATATAAAGAATGCTTACCCTTACCCATTGGATACCTAACACCACGTTGAGTTAAGAAACCCATCCTTGCCCACTTGAAATACTCCTCAGTGGGATTTTCATCCTCATCTACATGCTCAGGATATACTTTGGCGTACTGCCAAGCGTTCTCAATATTCTTAGCCTCCTTACATGGAGCGCCCTCTGGAAGGGGACACGGACCATTAAGGAATGGGGAAAGACCCCGACCCCAATCAGTGGATCTCGACGTAGTATTTATAAAGTTCTCTGCAGTTGAATACATAGGAGACTCTTTGTATGAAACTATTCTAATACTCATGAAGCCAACCAACCCCTATCTCTACGTGGCGGATCCCAAATGCAGAAAATCTCTTCAAGAATCTCATTCCTTCCATCGAATCGACCAAGGGAATCAAGATCATACTTGGCAGCAATTTCTTTAAATTTTAATGCTAGCTCACTGAAATTGTTGAAAACTTTTTCCCTAATCTTATCATAGTCATGAATATTAATTACAGGATGAACTTCCCACGTGTTATCATCTTCACCATCACTAATCAGAGACCATCCATAGGAAAAGTCAACGTCCAATTCTACTTCAGTAGACATCCTAAAACCATTTTTAAGACCTTCAATACCTTTAAAGAGTTCTCTAAGATCAGGATTCTCATCGTTAATCTTTATCGCAAGAGCACGAACAGCATACTTCTCATTTTCGTAATCAGAAGTATGTCTTTCAGAAATCTTACACTGAAGCTTATAAATTTCTTTATCAGAGAAATCGTCTAGGTTTACATCATCAGCATTCATTTCTGGATTCCCATTTAGGTCCAGGACCATTCTTTTTAGTACAAGGATCTTTTACTATCACCTCATTGGTGGCAAGATATTTAAGACACCAAACAGTATCTGCATCCTTATTGTACCCAGCCTTCATAATAATATCCCTATTTGAAAGAGCGCCCTGCTTCTCGATAATATTGATAATTCTCTTACGAAGCGTCTTTAAATCATAAGAATCATCATCAAAAGTATTTGAGATTTTATCCGTCTGAAGCATTGATGAGATATGATTTTGCATCTTCTGCAAATCTCTGCATTCAATTCGTAAAGGTTCAACCTCTTGAAGTTTATCTTCAATAGCGGATATGTCAGTACTAAGAGATTTGTGTATATCTTCCAAGGAAGTGATACTTCTCTCAGCACATTTTGTAATGTATTCGGAAACTTGGCGAGCTGTTGATTTCATATGCGCTTTCTAATTACGATCTCGTACTCAAATTTATGTAATGGATTTTCAGATATAAACTCCGCCACCTTCTAGACAGAAGTGATAATTAATGAATCACCTGATTCGATAGACTCTAAAAGATCTTCAGCAAGAAAATCAGTCAAGCCATTATTTACAGCTGGTATTTTATATCTAGATAGAATTATAAATTTCAAAACAAGTACTTTCCAACAAATATGCCAATTCCAAACTAAGTGAAATAAATGGCAGCATCTACAGAAATTGTACTGCCTTCTTTTAATTTTTAATACTTTATTTTTAATACTTTATTTTTAATCATCTGTAGAAAGTACTTCAGTCAAAATTTTGTACAGCTTCTCCTGTTCATTAGAACGGGTCCACGGTAAACCATTCTGCGTAACCATCTCAATTGCGGCTGTCAAATTTAACTTATGAAGTACTTCCATGTCAACCCATTTCTTTTCATATAGAGTTAAAAAAATTCCGTGATCAGAATTTTCCCAAGAATAGCGCATGGCTAGAATTAATTCTCCCTGAATTATGGCTAGAACAAAATCAGGCTTTTCTTTAGTTCCAATATTTGAAGCAACAGCCTTTATAGGAATTTCACCAGTAAGACACTCACCACCCCAAACTTGGTATTCACTGATGGATGAATCCTCTTCCTCTAGTTTTAACTTTTTGTCAAGAATATTTCTATCATCAGTCAATCCAACGCCAACAGATTGAAGCCCGAGATTCCCGAATAGATTTTCAATTAATTGTTTAGACAGTTCCCGTTTTGACATTTCTTAGTACCGCTTTAAAAGATTCTATTTGTTTCTCGCCGATGGTTGGTTCCGGCATCTCTTTAATTTTCTCTTCAATATAAGAATTGTAATCAAAAGTGTCACCATTTATTTTACGTACCAGTAATTCCTCCATAGCAGCTACAGCCTCTTGTTTACAGAACCCTATAGCCCTGTGGGCAACTACAGTTGCCGCAAGAGCTTTAGATTCTCGTTCGGATATGGATATTATTTTTACTTCTTTTTCTTTAGTCATTTAATTTTTTGATCAAAGATTTTTTAGGTTTGAATTTAACGAATATTTTTTTAGAGTTATTGGATGTAGCTGGACTCGAAATATAAAACCGTCCAAGAGTTCTTATATCTACCAATGACTTTTTCAACAGTTGAGTTCTAATTTCCTGGAAGAATAATCTAAGTATAGTTTTAGAATCGAATTCGTTTAATTTCGTTTTTGCTATGATAGCCCCTTCGATCCTTTCCAATCCCACTGTAGATACAGGGAGATCATGGTCCACAGAGTCTAAATATGCTTCAATGTCTGGTAATAATTCAGGTTTTTTCATTTCAAATTACGATGGAATATATATATTAACTGTTTAAGCTCATAATTAAACTAAAAGTAAACTCTAAAAACTACCATAAATACATGTATGTTATTCGATATAGTATTCGAATATATATGTAGGCTATTAGACTATTAGACTATTCATTAGGGAAAATGAACAAGGATCGCTTGGACTCGACAACTTTGTTTTAAAATTTTTCAGTCGAGATCTTCGGGGCATTTTTCTGTGTATTGCATACGATGTGAAAATTCTTTACACAACCTGTAATTGAGTATACTATAAGCCCTGGCCAAAATCCTTGTGAGTCAGCTAAAATGAGTAAATAAAAATAACGAAAATTTGAGTTCGGCAAATAAATTTGTCTCTGAAATAGTTAGGATTTTAAAATGGAAATAATTATCGAACGAGGGAAAGTGACTACCCTAAAGTCACTTCCCGAATATTCTATTGCGCTTGATGGATTTGTGCAAGCGCCTCAGTCAGATGGAGAAACAAAAAGGTTCTCTTTTGATCATCACGATGGATGCTCTCGCTTTGCTACTATAAGTGCGTGTGAGCAGGCCTGGACGGCTATCATGATGGGTCTGGATCCATCTACCTATACCGTGTTCTGTAACGACGTAGACGCCGATGTGTGCGCTTCTGTGTGGTGTTTAAAGAACCCTGATCGCTGCAAGGAACCTCTGGCCAAAAAGCTCATTGATGCCATTGGTCTGGCCGATAGATACGCTGGAGCCTTATCCATTAATGGTATGGGCAAGGTTGTGGAGTGGGTTTGCGCTCCAGAAACAGATTCAAAACGTAACGGAGACTATGAGAAGATTTCAAACGATGGGTTGAAGTCAATCCTTGAAGCTATTCTACATCGCATTGATATGTATGTTGATGGTGAAGCAATGGAAGAGATTGCAAAGCAGCAGCCTCATGGTAATTTTAAAGTTATTCGTAATGATAACGGTTGGGCTCTTATTGAATCCAATGATCCTCATTCACTTGGCGCTATTTGGAGTGCTGGGTTTGAGAGAATATTAATAGTTCGACCTCTTGAAGACAAATCAACGGCTGTAACTATCGCAAGGAAGTCTGAGTTCATTGATGGGTTTCCAATCAAGAAAATCTTCTTAGAACTTAATAAGGTTGAGGCTGGATGGGGCGGAGGTGCAACCATTGGAGGAGCACCTAGAAATGAAGATGGGTCTAGATCTAAGCTTTCAATTAAAAAGATAACAGAAATCGTTGATGAAGTCATAAATCCATCAGAAAAGACCAGGATTACAAAGGTAAAAGCGTCAAAGGTTTCTACTAAAAAGAAGGCATCTAAAAGGGTAGTTAAGAAATAGTAACCCAGGAGTATTATGATCAATGAAAATGCACATGTAATTGCAAAGAAGTCAGCGCTAGTGGCTTATAAGCTAACCATGAGAAAGCTAAGTTCCGCTACAGAATTTTCTGAATTTGACGGAGTTCCAACAGATGAGCTTAGCGAAGAGTCTATAGATTTAGATTTCGGAGAGGACGAAGAATTAGCTTATAAAATAAAGATGGATACCGAGAAGCTGACTAAACAAGGACCTTACCCTTTAAGTGTAGTTATTGAAACCTTCATGAAATACTGGGAACGTAGAAGTACTTACAAACTAACAGAAACTCTTTTTCTATTTAATTCTGCGCATATGAAGGAAAAGCTAACACCGGAAGAGGTTGGTGAATTCCTTCATGATCATGAAGCTGCAGGTAAAGATTTATCATTTTATGCTACCACCAATAAGGATCCAGAGAGGGAGTTATCTATTTCTGCATCATATACACATGCCCTTGCAAAGAAGGCAGCACTTGCAGCTTACAAGTTGACTATGAGAAAGCTTGCCGCTTCAATATAGATGGCGATTCGTATAAATTTTAATTCTTACTAGATGGAATGCCGTACGCAAAGATCTTATCGCCCAAACCCTTCTGGTCAAATTTTTGGAGAGTTAGAGTGCCTGTATGATAACACGCCGTATCAATATTGCATGAGTATGGGAAATATTTTGGGATGCCATCCTTCTGGACATGATGGCCGGCACATATATAGCCAAAGCGTCCATCATATACCTCATGCCAGTTCGGACCCTCACGCTCTGCTACAAGCACTATCTTTCCATTAATGGTTTTTCTTTTCATTGGAATGTACTCACCGTCCTTATCTACAGTACAGACGTACATTATATCTGAATTATTCAAATCAGACCATTTATGCTTGGGAGTTACCCCTCCATGAAGTACAAGTACGGATTTTCCATTAGGGAACTTGAATGATATAGACCATGGTTGATCATCTAACCAGGTAAGTTCCGGTGATAATCCGTTCCCAGACCTAGTGCCTCTGCGAATATGTCTGTAGTCATGGTTCCCGAGTACAGTATGGGAAATTCCTTGTTCATGCAGCCCTTTTAACTGATTTGTAACAGACTCCGCTATTTTAATTCCAAAACCATTATCGTAGATATTTCCTACGGAAACAAGTATTCTATCTTCGGAAGGCTTGAATCTTTCAAGTATTTCATTGAACTGGGCATCATGCTCATGAATATCTCCAACCACCCCTAGTACAGTATTTTTTTTAAGCTTTATTATTTTATGCTTCATTTTCTTTACTAATAATATAAGGCCATATTTGTATGACCAAGAATGCTAACTCACCCGTCCAGCTAATGTCCGAATACGTTGACCACTTAAGAGCTTTAGCTATGGTTCATCAGAACAATCATTGGGAAACCTCTGGGAACAATTTTTACGGCAATCATTTATTGTTCAATCGTCTTTACGAAGGAATCATTGAAATTACAGATGAAGCTGCCGAAAGAACTATCGGAGTGTTTGATTCTATTGAGCCGGGTGATGTGTCTTCAATTGTTAAAATATATCAGGTTGAACGCACTGATGATCCCGATGCCTATATTCAATCATCCATTGACGCAGAGATGGGCTTTCAGGAAATTGCAGGACGAACATACCTCGGCTTGAAAGACTCATCAATCCTTACACTTGGTCTTGACGATATGATTATGTCGCACGCTTCCAAGTCCGAGGTGCATTTGTATCTTCTTAAGCAGTCGTTGATTGGATCTTAAGTTGTAATGCTATAATTATTATAAGAACTAACGGGCTGACTATAGTGATCATAATCTGTAATATCTTTTTAAGAATTTTGATTCCTGTTACCAAGACTGTGCGCCAAATTCCTCTTTCATAAGAGGTGAGGTTTGACTTTTTAGAAAATATAATATTATACGAAAAAAAGACACCACAAGGTGTCTTTTTATTTGGTATCATTAGTTTTATTATTTAGCTAGTGCCCTTTGGAACTGTGCTGCTACAGCTAGGAGGCGTGCGGACCTAGAAGCTCCCTTCTTGCGGTTACAGTCGCAACCACAAGACTTGCATTTTCCGCCATCCTTAGCATGGTTGCCATCGTCAGCGAGCGATCCGTCCATTGGGTCTCCAGAGTGTTCAGCACCTGCTGCGCCACCTCTAAAGTCCTTTTCAAATTGAGACATTTGACGTGCCGCTGCTGGAGCTGCTGGAGCTGGTTTTTCATACCAAGAATCAGGAGCTGTCTCGGTGAAACCCTTAGTAGGATCGCTATAAGTAGTTGGGTCTGCTCCACCACCCTGACCTCCTCGACCAGCCTGATATGTTCCAGCCATTTCTGGCCGAACTTCACCGCCAGCAATTCCTGATTCCATTGACTGCTGCAATCCTTTTTGAGGAGCTTGGAAATCATAATCCATTAGACGATTAAGCTGTTCATCCCTGGTCTCAAGATTCATACCCTGTTGAACCATACGCTCATTATATGCGGCATCAGACTCACCGGGAAGGCGCTCTGTGTTCGCGTCTTCATAATTAATTGTCTGGGCTAATTTTTGTATGGTGAGTTTGTAAGCAGTAAAAGCTGCCTTTTTTGCAATTGCGTGTGCTTGATTCTTTTTCATTATAAATTCCTCCAGTGTTGATACCACTAGGGGGAATGCGTAATTATTACCGATAGGCCTATCTTTTTCCTATTAATTTAAGAGTAAACTCAGTAGCTAAGACCTCATCTTCACATAGCTTTTCATATGTGTTTTTTCCTTTATGAGAGTCATATACCCCATAATGATGGGACATGGCATGAAATAATTCATGAAGCAGTGATACATCAAAAGCCGGGTGGTTTTGATTGGAAATGGTAAATATGTATCTATTACCATGTTGTGTATACCCAGACAGTATCATTTTCTGAATTCTGGTGTAAAACCTATACTTGAGATCGTTAAGTGATCTGTACTTAGAGTCAGCCGGAATAAGGGATAACGAGTATGAAAACTTACCCGTCCTAGCTTTCAATCCCTTTTCTTTAATGAAAGAATGAAAGTTTTTAACCCCAAGATCGCACAGCTTTTGAACCTGTTTTAAGTCTTTTGTTGGACCTCTCCACTCTTTAATTACAGCTCCGCACCTAAGCTCAATAGGATCAGTAAGTACTTCAGATTCCAAAGGAGCGGTGTGACCTTGAACTCTAGAGTCTGTAGACATCAATATGAGCACTGCCAATACTGCCTTAATCATTTCAGCCCCATGTATTTCATAGTGAATTCTTCCGCCAAAATCTCATCATCTGGGCCGTTTACATCGTAATGGAAGGAAAGGGCGTGGAATAGCTCATGGACTAGCGAAACGTTGAACTGATGGTTGTAAGTATTGGAAAGGTTGAATGCGTATCGTACATCATTCAGAGTGTACCCTGAGATTTTGAATCGAGTACTACGCCCTGAGAATCTATACTCTGAGTCATTAAGGTCTCTGTACTGGGAAGAATTAGGAATGAATGAAAGGGAGTACGTGAAGGGTACTGACTCGTTAACATTAAAACCCTTTGACTTCATGAAGGGGAAGAACCTAACTTTAGTGAATGTACAAAGTTTCTCAACCTTCTCTTTATTTATAGGAGAGCCACGCCACTCTCTAATAACAGCCCCACACTTTAATGTAATAGGGTTTTCGAGCAATTCTCTCTGGAATGGATGCGTGTGTCCGAGCAATTCTCTCTGGAACGGATGCGTGTGTCCGTGAACTCTTGAGTCCGCTCCGGCTATGACACTAGTCAGAAGAATAAGCATTGTTAGTATTGTCTTCATCATCTATCTCCGGGTCCAGTAATTCGGATTTTCTATTCTCAAGAGCCATTATCATTCCTTGTGCTACATTTACCCCTTTTTTATTTCTAAGCTCGGTAATTGAAGCTACTCTGGCTAGTTCGAAAAGAATCTCCCCTATATTTATTGCTTGGTCTCTAGGTAGATTAGCACACCCTGATAAATTGTCAATTCGTGAATGAAGCACTTTTATAATATCGTCCAAGGATTCTTCCTTTAGATTTTTAGCAAAAACTTCCGATTCATTCCATATTTCTTCAAAGTGTTTCATAATTATCTGTTATTATTCAGATCACACTCTCGACAATAAAAAAAAACCTCTCCAATTAAGGAGAGGTTTTAAATAGCCTGACTAGGAGTATTGAGAACTTTTAACTTCAACACAATTAATACCGCATCAAAGACCTCCTAGGAAATATCCAAAACAAAATATCGATATAGATACTAGTAAGTCTAATAGTGATAATAATATAAGCTCACGTTTAAATTGTCTATTTACAGTTATACACTTGAAAATTTTCATAAATAATTCCTTTTAACATCACACCTAAGCTATATGAAGTTATTCTACTATACATTACTCGCTTGCGTCAACAGTGTCAACAGTAGGAGGAAACTTTTCTGCATGTTTCTCATTAAGGGCGGAAAGGAGTTTTTTGCCAGCCACATTTAGGGAGTACAGGTTGTGACGTAGTGCTCCCCTAGATTTAACTGCACCACTTTTAGACTGTAGGGTTGAGAGTTGAGTATGGAACACTGCAGTGCCCATTGGATGACCAATATCAATAAGCTTCGCCTTCAAATCCTTAGACTTACACTCATCTAGAGCATTGATTGCGTATAGGAGCGCGTGCTTATTCGTCCTACCATCAGTTGCCTCGGTACGAACAGCCACTGCACGTACCTTATTATCCTTCGTGGATGCCTTAGCTTTAGAATTCGCATTAGCTTTTACAGGGCGTTTCTTACGCTTAGTTACATTGGGTGAATCTGCTAGGGCAAGGTCATGCTTTGCAAGTTTATAATTGGCAAATGACGCCAAATCACTGTCAGAAATAAGACCCTTATCGATAAGGTTCTTGATGGTGTTAAGGGTAGTGTTCTGAGTTGTCATTTTGTTACGGTCTTCCATTTAAGATTTGAGGGTTTATCGTGTTATGAGGGATGTCTCCTCAACTTTCTAATAAAAGATTAATCTATAATATCTTCCTTGTCAACAACTTTTCTAAGTTAAATTCTTGAGGACTTCGGGAGATTGTTTGATAATTTTCGTTTTGAATAAGTTTTCAATCCACGCAATCATTTATATTTCCTTATTTATCATACAAAAACCATATTGCCTTCACGATGACACACGGCATCAGAGTCAAGCATATTTATCCACTCTTCTTTAGATGCCTTAAATGAACCGAATGTATTATTGTTGTTTTCACAGAATTCACATAGCTCTTCTAGAGATTTGAAGACTGGGGTAATGGGAGAGCCTTCGGATGTAGTCTCCCAAAGCTGGTATCCTTCGCCTTCAGGCGGGTTTTCTGGCTCCCACTCCTCATACTTGAGTTCAATATTCTCAGTGGGCCACATGGTGCCGGAACCATCACAGATTCCACACATATGCGGAACACCTTCACGCTCGCACCTTACCTTTACACAGGTATAACAATTAATAGAATCGTGACCCATACATCCAATAGACCAAGCATTAACCTCTTCGGGTGTTGGGTCTTTAAGATCCAAGAGACGATCCTTTAAAGCATCAACATCATCCTGATTAAGGTGATGGCACCATTGGTTCTTGAAAAGATCGAACAGCCTATAGACTTCACGCCTTTCAGCATGCTCTCCAGTCCCATAATAATCTGGAGAATTCAAAAGGTTACGCTGAGCTAACTCAATAATTTTCGGATGCTCTGGAGTTAGAGGGGGTACTCCATAAATTTCTGCATCAAAATTAGTATAACCATACCACTGGTCATAAAAAACTTTAGCCTCTGAAGAGTACCCCGTTCCATCGCAATAGCAGTCAGCTTTCTGAGAGTAATACGGGTTAATATATCCACCCCACACCTTTTTGAGAGGCCAGTTAAAATCCATTGGTACTCTTTTTAATGCTCTACCCATTTGAAGAAATCTCCTCGAAGTTAGAGATAGATACAGTATAATCAATCTCTTTATTTAAAGAGATTGAGCATTCAATATCCTCATCTTTTTCATTGAATAATTTTTTCCAATTACTATTCCCGGCTTCAGGGTAGTAGTTATGACCAGCTGTCGCTAGGCAACGCTTAACCTTTACAGAATCATCTGCAGCGGTTAGAATAATCTTTCCAGCATTTATTTTAGTATTCACCACGTTCCCCCGCCCACAGAACGAAACGCTGCGTACTCATCAATGCTCAAGGTCATTTGGTGATCTTTCATGTAAGGATAGTCAGAGTGACATCTAGCATAGAATGCTTTAACAGAATCATCAGGCATACGGGAGTTCAAAGGACCGTTGGTATGTTGAGTCTTAAAGTGCTTATTGTACTCTTCGATGCACCAGCTCTCAAAATCACGAGCATTCTCGAACTCTGGAGGTACACGAACGATACACCTGAACTTATTGGAAGCTGACTTCCAACCTTCCCGAACAAGCTCGCGACCCTGCTCTTGTAGCTCCGGTGTTATCACGGGAGCCCAACCACCATTTCTTGCAGGTTTAGCCATTACGGTCTCCTAACATAAAAGTATGTTCGCTCCCAATCAGATTCAGAGGAAGAATGATTATACATCTCGCCCTTTTTCCTTCCACGATTTTATACAGGATGAGATCTTTGAGACCTCGGATCATTCGTAATGTATTTTCCCTCCAATACGCAGTACTATTGGATGGAGTAATAGACCAACCTGATTGCATCTTCAAACGAGCGAATGATTTATGAATGTCTGCCCTTGGAAATTTTAACTCCTTAGATAAGTCTTCAAGGTAGTAGTACTTATCATTCTCAAGCTTTAGCATTAGTGCGTCATCTATATTTTTATTTTTCATTTTCACCAACAATTATACCCTATAGTTAAATTATTCTTCTCCGCCCATCTAATAATCACCTTATCCTCTTTAGATGTTGGAACGCGATTAGATTTCCCACGCTTCTGGACGATCTTTCCTGCATCATTGTTCACTTCAATCGTTAACATCTTTCCAGAATAAAAATCTGACTCACATGATAGGGACCAAATAGATGTCCTACCTCTTTCGATTGCCCACGTGTAGGAGAAGGCGCAGTGATGCATCGCCTTACCCTCATTAAACAGTTCTTGAGATGATAGTACCTCTGTGAATGTCCACGTTTCACTCCATGTATTACCCTTAGCATCTTTGAGCGATGTGTCATAGGTAGCCTCTTTGAAGCCAGACTTGAGGTACTTAGCATTATTTTTAACCCTGCCGAATTTATAGATGTCGCCGTGCCACTGATACATTCCTCTAAGCATTGCAGCTACAGAACGCCCTTTCATGGAGAAATCTTTATCCTCACGAACTCTATACTTAACGTAATCAACGAGTGGTGCAATTTGATCATTGTCAAGCATTGGGTTCTGCGCAAAGAATCTTAGCATCGTGAGATTGAACTCTTCACCCTTCTTATCCGCTAGGTATCTACCCTGCTCTAGCTTCATCCATTCGTTCAGGAGGGATCTTGAACCACCAAGTGACCTTACCTGGACCGTTCTAAGAGCTTCCATGAAGCCCATGTCGATAGGAGAGTTTAAAAACTCATGACACTGAGCCTTCGTTAGCTCAACAGGAAAGCCCTTTGCCTTACACGTTTTATATAAAGACGCACCATTAGCAACATCGGTAATGATATCGGATACTCGACCACAGTGAGTATAGTATTCCTTTAATTCATCGTCATCATCGTCCCCGTATAAACCGTCAACTAAATTCGGATTCTTCTGGGGTTTCAAATCTGAATTGACGAATCCAGCCTCATCCATAAATCCAGACCAAATGAATCCTTTCATTGGGTATTTGGCGAACAGGTGCTCACAGACTCCTCTAAAGAGTTTAGACCGTGACTTGCCCTTAGGAACCCATTCATCTGGATTACGAGTCCATTTATATCTGAGTCTATGTAGTTTATGAAAGGGCTTTTCGTACTGAGATATGTTTAAAGACTTCGCCTTCTTCATAATAACAAGAGAAAGATTAGTTTCTTTACCTTGAAACCCTACGTGACACAAAGTCTTCTTAGAATTCCTGAAGGTTTCTATACGCCTTTCTTGCTGAGCTTCCGCTTCCTTAACCTGACGTAATCGTTTCTTACGCGAGGACTCCTTATTGCAGGACTCATACCACTGGTTGATTTTGTTTTTCGGCATTGCATCAAGACCTGTACAGTTCTTTGGGTATCTCACCAACACCTTGATGAATAATAGTTTTTTAATTACTTCTTTATGAAAATTAGTAATCTCCACATTTTCTTAGGTACTTAATACTTTAAAAAGTATAGGCTTTGTACGTATGTCGCAAGATAGCTCACCATAATGGGGTGGTGTATATACGGAGAGCCAGAGAGCTTGTGCTTCTAGGCCTTGCGCTTCTCCTCTGCAAAGGCCATGGCCTTACGAATCAGAGCAGTACTAATGTCGATGCCTCTCATTAGCTTTCCTCATCCTCATCCTCATAAATATTAATACTAATGATAGCCATAATTTACTAATAACATATTATAGTTTAATTATCAATTGATCTTTATGGATTTAGATATTTCTTGAGCTGCCGTTTCGTATGGCTTGACATTTTTGATGTTACTTTTAAAGGTGTACTCGAAAATATCAATCAACATATCTGCATCAACTTTTTGGCCATCCAAAATTCGCCTAGCAATAAGGTCCGCCTCAAAGTTATACTCTTGAGGTGGAGCGCCCATTTTGACTAGACCCTTAAGGTCAGCTCCAGATAGAACTGCTGAGATTTTTTCAGTAAGCTCTGGTAGTCGGAGTTCATCTTTATCAATATCCTCGCCGTCAACGTAGAATTTATTACCCTGTACCTTCATGGTTTTTCCCTGATCATATCAAAGTTTCTGACATTTCTTCATCCACCAAGAAGACCCGGCGTTGGAGATTTTCTTAGCCACATCTTTCCAAACAAGATTAGCAGCTTCAAGCTCAGCAGAAGATTCAGACTGAACATCCAGATTGAATTCTTTAATGAAAGAACCAGTAAGCTTGCGGTCAAAACCACCTACTTTGCTAGCAATCTGCTCAAGACGAGTTTCAGTTACGAACAGGGTTACGAATTCATCCACGGATTTCACAAGCTCGGGGTTAACCTGAGCGGGCTTCTTGGTATTGACAACCTTGTGTTTCTCACCCTTAGCTTTAAACATAAGCTCAGAGAGTTCAGTACGAGAGATCTCTCCTGTTTCATCGTATGGGTACATCACCACACCCTCTCCGATACCTTCTACGCCGAAGTTATCCTTAACCCAAGGGTCACACTCCTCAACTCTAGCCACCATGTCATTGATAAATTCAAGCTGCCTCTCAAGAACATCAGGGTTCACAAGATCAAGAGTGATTGGATCATCTTCCCATGGAATAATATAGACATCATTCTTGGGGGTAATGAATGTCTCGATCTGCTCAGGCGCATACAGTACCTGAGAGCCATTAGTTGCTTCAATTTGAACAGCGAACACTGCGAAGACCCTGGATTTAATCTGGGATACAGATGTTCCCTTCTGGATTCCGGGTCCAGCCCACTCACCGTACACAATAAGATCAGCATCAATAGCTTTAGCCTTCTCTGCAAGCTCAGACCAGTCCTTTTCAGATACCCAGCGGGCAAAACCAGCGTTATCCTGTTCGGGAGTGATGAGGCGAGACCTGGACTGGGCACCAACTGTTCCATCGGTCTTGATATGAACACCAGCATTCGTACCGTCAAGCTTAACCTTTGCACGGTAAGATACAGACCTAAGCCCATCAGTTGCCTTAAGGTCTTTGCGGACGTTAAAGACAGCGCCAATCTTGGGCCAAGCCCTAAATCTAATTGGGCCCTCTTCACGACAGTGCTTATCGGTTACATCTGTCCCAACGGGAAGGTCCGTCTTGCCAAGAGCCATGCCCTGAGAGATGATGCCACGAACCCTATCAGCTTCAATACGAATGCCATCAGTAGTTAGAGAGCCTGGAAGAACAATCTCAGCACAATCACCAACATCGTAAACATTTTCTATGTTCGCGATGATTGTAAAAATCTTAGCGCCAGATTCGAACTTGTATAGACGAAGATTATCAGCATTGGGGTGCTGACCAGCTTCGATGCATTTCATTACTTGTGCTGTCATTTTATATCTCTAATTAATTTAAAAGTTTTTATAGTTGGAATTGCGTAGTTGCACATACCCAGATCCTTTAAGGAAATATCCGGATGGTTCAAAAAAAGGATTACATCCCCCTGTGGATGGGTAGCTTAATATAGGCTTTGCGAAAAGCCTTATTATGTGGTGGAAACTCATCATTATTCATACCCATAACTAAACTTGTTTAAACTTCTTTATTAGTATCGCACATTCTTTTATTCCTTATAGATATTGCTATTTTCTTAGCAATGGATATTCCATCAGCGTCTCTAGCTTTAATAATATCTTCTTTTGACCGGGGCATTCTAGATACAATTGCCTCAATTGCAATTCGGTATCCTTCCAGATACCCGCTCTCATAAGCGCAGATTGCACATTTATGCCTGGACACACCAGCCTGAGTAATAGGCAGGTCTTTCATTAACTGAATTGGTGCTGAGTGATTATGGGAACACTTGGAGTTCATGATGCCTTTATCCGTCGTCGGTATGTTTATCTTCCGTCAATTTAAGTTAGTATAGTAAGATTAATGTGTCAATGAAAAAATTCCTAAATAGCTTTAATTTATTGCCTGATAGGAGTAATGATACTATTACACAAATAAATAGGTATCGCAACAAAAACGGCAGATGATTTCTCACCCGCCATTTATCTAATGTAGATTCATAGGTTTTAGAAATCAATTTTACAAAAATATCTCTTAAATAGGACGGAAGATCGTACAAGTTATCGACTGCTTTGAGAAATATTTTTCTTATAAATATGATGGGCCTTTCTTTTTCTCCTGTAAGTTGTACACATAAAAAAAACCGGCTTACGCCGGTTAGATTATGATGATCTGGTTAAATAAATTGGCTTCCCAAAGTGCTGAGAGAACTGGGTTTCCTGAGTCAAAATCCACCCAACGTCACACTGCGGCGTAAGATCCTTCGGAATAATTCCAACCCCACCATCTGTTATGACAATGATAGATCCGAAGTGCCCGAATCTTCTAAGTTCCCTTCTATAATTTCTAAAGAAATCATCGAAGACAGTCCCGCCTCTTCCGACAACCTTGATTGCTTTAAACTCAGACACCTCTGTTACTCTGGCAACAGCATTCCAGTGTGGTTCTGCATCAACTGGGACGACATAAATCTCAGCGAGCCCAATGAACTGTTTAAGCTGCGACACCCCTTCAGCTATTTCCTTGTTGGACATTGACCCGGAGGTGTCGAGTAGCACAAGGATTTGCGATAACGCTTTTTTATACCTGGGATAGTACACCCCTTCACCTATAAAGCGACGTTTAAACTGGGTGTAGTCCGCTCTAGTTCCACCATCTCTCTTGGACTTTTTGATTGATTGGTCTAGGAACTGAGATAGATCAAGAATTGGGTCAGTAAGCTCCTCAAGTATAGACTCAAGCTGACTTGGAATGTTACCCCTAAGTCCCTTCGCAAACTTATACGAGCGAAGCATGTCCTCTACAGCCCTCTCCCTTGCACCCGAAGAATTGTCCCCCTGGATGTGTTCATCTGCTAGGAAGTTATCATCGAGAAGCTTCTTCATTCTATCATTTAGATCTTTATACCACTCCTTAATCTCTTTGTATACAGACATAACTGAACGATCTTGTAAGAGAGATTCATCTACAAGAGAGTATTTAATTTTGAATTTCCTCTCTTCTACTTGCTTACCAAACTGATCAATTTCAACTATACCCTTCTCCTCTTTCTTTTCTATATCATCATCATCATCATCATCATCATCATCATCTCCATGACGATTAGCCTTGGCTTCAGCTTCTTTAACCCTTGCTTTAGCCCTCTTCACCGAGGCGCTAAGGTCCTGCATGATTTTATCATGGTCCCCCTTGAACACTTCTTTTAATTCAGCTAGAGTAATTGGCTCTCCTAGTGGAGCGGACCAGATTGGATGAGGGCCATCTTTAGATTTTGCTGAGTATCCCTTAAATTCCCACCACTCTTTTTCAATTAAAGAGTTTACGATAAAGTCTGCGGCAATGTTGAATGCGTTAGGATATTCAACTGCATACATTAACATCGGGTGGAATAGGCCGGCGTGCCACCCCTCATGCTTTTCAATTGCAAGAGCCTGAATCATTGATAGGGAATCAAGAAACCTTGGGCACCAAAATACTACATTACCATCAGTTGCTGCCGTCTTAAACTCTTCAGATACATTTAGAACATGTGTCTTACATGATAGGATGGAATAAAGATAAGGGTTACCGCCTGCATAAGCGGGTGATGATGCAAGCAATCCCATTATCTTTACAAGCTTGTTTTCAAGCCTCTTTACAACAGAACCGCTAAGTGTTCCTGATGGTTCGATAAGTCTCATTATAATTTTTCAGAGGGGATAGCCGTAAGGGCCTCTTGAGTTTCAACCATTTCCATCCAAATAGATGCCGTATCTTCATACGTTTCAAGAGAATGCTTCTTGAATATATCGAAGTCGAAGCAGGATCTGAAAGCACAAATCTTAGCATCTTCAGGAGAGTTTTTACCAATCCAATTAAATATATGAGATGCTTTTTCCTGAACCATTTTGGTGTCGTCAGAGTTTCTAGCAAAATGTAGGAACTTATTCGCAACAGCAATGGAAACTACAATCTGTGCAGCAACATCATCTGGACCTTGAGGGTTATTCATGTTCGCTACATCATCAATAGTAGAATCATACTGGCGATAGAATTCAAGCCAAACCTCTAGCTGCTTAGCCGCATCATCTCCAATGGTAGATGCTACAAGCTTCTTCCTAAAAACATCGTTAATGATGTTCTTGAATGTTCCATCACCCATTCGCTCATACTTCTCGTACTTATGAAGGATGCCTGAGATTTTATGCCAAGACCTAGGGCTTGAATATGCATACGAGTACATGTCATTATTAGAAGGACGCTTGTTAAAGTAATCCGCTGCCTGCTCATCTCTAGAAAGGAATCCGAGTACGAGCATGTGAAGATTGTTTTTCCTACCCCAGTCAATCCAAATCGAGGGAGAGGGTTCAAGTTCAAAAATCATAGCCCTATTTGTAATGGCGTGAGATAGTGGCTGTGAATATGCCTGCTCATCAGGCAAGTTACCAGTCATAATTACTGACTGAATGTCCAATGGCATCCCATTAATCTTCCTGTACAAGAGAAGCTCAAGGAGTGGTTGCAAATTTTCTGGTGGAGTCTTATCAATTTCATCTAGTACTAGAACATTGTTGGACTGTTCGTTTCCATCATAAGCCTGATTAATACCAAGTTTAACAAGCTCATTCTCTTTAAAGAACTCTGCGCAATTTTTAATTGCGGAAAGCATTAGCTCTCTATCAATAGAAGCTAGCTGCTTCTTAGACTCTTTGAGAAAATACCCCATCTCATCGTTACCACTAGAGATGTGATCAATGATATAAGATAGCTCACGTTTATTTTTGATTGACTCAATGCCAACGAAAGGCATTCCCTCATTGGGTGCGAAAGTAGCAGTCTTCCTATCTGTATGAGTAACAGGTATGCCCATGATGTCTGGACGTTCCATCACTGACATATTCCAGTAGATCATGTTTTTCTTTTGAATATCACATGCCTGGAAACACATGTCTGTCTTGCCAGCGCCTGATGGGCCAAGAACAAGAATATTTTCTTTCTCAGCATTTGAGAATCTGTATAAGTCAAGAAGTTCAAGTTGATTTATTTTAGGTATATTTACAAGCTTAGACATTATTTACCTAGATTTAGATATTCTTCTAGAAATTCAAGAGTGTCGATTTTTTCCGGAACGGAATACAGTTTGTTATTAATGAATAAATTTCCTTCACCATTCTCACCTTGGGAACTGGATTGAATAATAAAGGATAGGATTTTCTTTTTAGATGGAGTTATCTTAAAAGTTTTACCATTAAAAGTGACAGAAGGTAGTTTACCTTTCTTCTTAGAATCTTTCTCATCAAAAGCACCGGCTTCACAGATACCCCCACCTCTACCCTGACGAATTTCAAAGCCACAAATAGCATTACTTCGAATTGCCTGTGTTAAAAGCATCTCGAATTCATACAATTCCATTTGAAACATTTCGGGTTCATGTTCTTGCACGCATTCAAATAGAATTCTCTTTGGAATACACCCTCCCTCAAAAGTGATTTCATTAAGAGTATCCTGGATTAGTAGAACCTGTGTAGTCTCAAAATTTTTAGCCTGTATTGTATTAACCTTCAGTCCCATTGAACTCCCTTTCGGGTTTAAAGATATCTCGACCATTAGATAGAAGATTAATCAACCAAATCCTATCATTAATAAAACTAGGTGGTGCATGATCCAAATACCATTTCACCCTAGTCATTTGACCAGCTGATGTATCCATGATACGTGGCGCACGGTACGCAGCAGCGCCCATCTTGAACTGTGAAGTGTATGATTCCTCAAAGGAAATGTCACACTCTTCTTTGAGCATAGTTATTCTATCACTAGTAGACCTGCCTTGAAGTTTAGTAAATGCCTCTTTGCGCCCGTACTTGCGCCCAAGCTCAGCCATAGCTGCGGAGGAAACGGCATTAACCCTACAGTCTTGCTGCCTAAAGATTAGGTTATTGATCGTCTCTGTTGAATCAGGCAGTCCAAAAACCCTTGCATCAAAGAATGATGGTCCGGAAATGTTTGGGGCATCCTCAGTTTTCCTGAATTCATTGAAGTAGTAAGTAACCATGGACGAGGTTACTGTTCCTATCTTCTGAATCCTATTGTTAAACCAAGAGTCGGCGTCGTTCTTCTTTGTATACGGCCTGTGAATTATGAAAGTAATCTCATCAGATTGCGTATACCCAAAAGCAGCGCCATCAATTTGCTTGATGGTTTCGAACATAGTATACGCCATAGCCTTAGCCATCTTACGACAGTATGGTTTGGGTACATCCCTGGTAAGCTTGGAAAAGCCTCGCCCGTCTACTCGAATAATTACAGGAATCCTCCCTATAATCGAGTGGTCATAGGCCGCTTCGTATTGTTTTTGGCGGTCACTTAGATCGTGATTCATAGTTTATTCCGGATACATTCTCACAGTAAACTCTAAAAGTCAAGAGTTCTTACGCTTGAATTTTTCAGGTACGCATCGACAATGATTCTGGACTTGTCCATATCTTGAAAAGTTATCCGAGAGTAAAAGTGGTAGGCCGCAGACCTGCCATGTTTCTCATTTATCTCATGAACTTTGAATTCAATCGCCTCAACCCAATCTTTCACCAAAGTGTCAAGACAGATGTCAGACTCATCTGCTAGCCCGGAAAATTTATCAACATCTTCGAGGTAAAATACTTTTCCCATTCACGTACCTTCCGCCATCTTTACGAAGACTTCCTCGGAAATAAGAGTTGTTACATTGTTATTTCTGGCAGCCTCCGCTTTGGATGTGGTAGAGTTCTCATCAGCCAGAACTAGGAATGAGACGCTTTTAGCACCCTTGCCGGCAGATTTCTTAACCTCACCACCACTTTCTTCGGCAAGCTTCTGCAACTTAGCCCTTGGTAGCGTAGACTTCCCGGTGAAGCAGAAAGACTTGCCAGTAAGTACTCCTTTAATTTTAGCCTTAACTTTAACACCCGAATTAAAGATTCCCTGAATCCTATCAGCATTATCCCTAACTCCATTGTAGAAAGCTTTAGCCCTGACCTCTCCGAACCCTGAGATATTTTCTAGTTTAGAGATGGAGATCTTCTGCATCTCTTCAAGAGAGTCGTACCCAGCCTTCATGACAAGCTTCACTGTTGAAGTGCCAACATTCTCAATGCCAAGGCCACCAATGAGGTTATAAAGAGGAACGGACCTATACTTATCAAGCTCGTTCATCAAGTTCTTAGCAGACCTCTCGCCCATTCTATCCAGGGATGAAATGTCTCCAAGGGTTAAGTCGTAGATGTCAGCGATATCCTCAACCATTCCAACATCAATCAGTTTCTGGACAATCTTATCACCCCATTCAAGGATACCAAGCTCAGAAATCCATGTTGATACACGCCCAAGCACCTGGGGTCCGCAGTCTTCCTTATTAGTACAGATTAGATATTCACCCTGACGCTTGGTTGGAGTGCCACACTCAGGACAAACACGGGGAGATTTAGCCACACCATTGGGTCCAGAGTGAAGCACCTCCTCTACTCTTGGAATAACATCATTGGCACGCTTAACAATCACCGTAGAGCCTACACCGACACCCAGCTCATCAATGTATGCTTGATTATATAAAGATGCTCGTGTTACTTGAGCACCAAGAAGATCAACAACATCGAACTCAGCAACCGGGGTGATACGCCCAGTGTTACCGATCTGCCATGTAACCTTTCTAATAATGGTTTCAGCCGTGGGAGCTTCGAATTTGAAAGCCATTGCTCCAGCGGGACCACGACCCCTATCACCAAGAGCAAACTGCTTAACACAATCGTTCACGGTGAACACTAACCCATCAATCTCGTAGTCAAGTTCATCACGAGTCTTGGCCTGATAGTCATGCCACATCTTGACGGCACCTTTAGCAGTAACAAGCTTGTAGTTAGGAGTGTTAACGCCTAGAGCATCGATACGTTTAAACGAATCCTCCTCCGTCTTGAAGTCTTCGCCTTCAATCTTGTAGGCTATGACGGACAAATGGTTAACACCATCACCATCAAGACGCTTAGCAATACCCGAAGCAGCGTTCCGGGGGTTGGCGTGCTCAGGGAAATGCTTTTTATGATCTGATTTAAAAAGAACAATCTCGCCACGAATGTGTCCAGAGAATTTAGAGTTTAGCTTTTCAGGCACTCCTTTCATCCTTTTAACGTTAACCGAGATGTCCTCACCAGTTTCGCCATCACCCCTACTTAAAGCTTGGAAAAATTTTCCATCAATATATTTTAATGAAACACTAATACCGTCCAATTTTTCTGTAGCCAAAAAATCCATCAATCTTCATCTTTCTTTTTATATCTCATACATGGAACGATGTATCATTCAATTAAACTGAAGAATACATTCCGGATTTATGTCAATAGTATATTGCTGGTTTTACACCAAAATCCACAGTCGTCTTTGTAATAAAGCTTCCCACGAATATGAGTTTTTATCTTTTACATATTCGCAAATGTTTCTATTTAAAATAGATTATGAGGGCTTACTGATAGACTCCGCCCATTTTTCAAGCTCTTCGGGTAGGTTAACCTTATTAAGAGAGCCCATTGGTACTTCGTGAATTACCTTCTTCCATTCGGATACGGGAATGGCTCCAATACCTGTAACTACAGGATGATTCGGGTCAAGCTTCTTCAACTCATCGAACCACGCATCCCAGGCTTTATCAGATGCAATGGGGTCGCCATTGTAATAAGCAGCTGACGCTTTGACTAGTTTTTTTGCTAGTGTTTTAATCTTCTTCTTATCGTCTGTCATATGAGTGTTCCTAGATGCTTATGAATATAGTAATACCTTGTAGAGTACTTAGTTGTCAATCCATCTTCATCAATAATAATCAGAAAGCTAGATGTCTTCCTATGATACATAGACCTATGCTGTCCAACAACTTTATCGGAAGACTTCTCTTTCACAATGATAGTCCTCCTATTCTCAGGGACTTCGAGAAGAGTAGGTATTTTATTAGCCATCTAAATACAATAGGCTTTAATTAAAAAATGTCAATGATTATTTCATCTTAGCATTATCTCTACAAAGATTATTTTCAATAGATGATTCAAATACTTCCTTGAAAACTTTCAGGTTGTTTTTGTCACCATACACTGGGAATACAATTCTGTCAAAGAAAGGATTATTCATAAGCTTTTTCTTAAACAAATCTGCAACCATATACGGATCGTTACCGAAAGCACCACAGCCCCATGCTCCTAGAATGATTGTCTTATGGTTGAAGGCAGCCATCACCTTGAGAATTTTATCAATCCTAGATCCTAGGACGGCCTCTAGCATCTCGTCAAGTTCATACGGAGCATCATTCCAAAGGGACTCAATGGAGGCTCTCATGGGGGCGGGAGATGTTACGAAACAGGCCTCCCTTTCAACAACAAAATTCCCAGAATCATTTTTAAAAATAGGAACATCAGGGGAATAGATAATAGTATCTGTGTAATAAAAGTCTGTCTTATTTTTTAAATGAATATCATAGTACTCTGAATTTTTAATAGCTAGATAGAGAGCAGATGATCTGACAATGGTTTCTTCCTGCGCAATCGCTCCACTTAGAAATCCACCTCCAGGTGAGGTGGCATTAGCGAAGTTCAATACACATGGGTGTAGGTGTTGCAGTCTTGAGATGGTTGCAAGAACCGATTCATCTGTAACCTCAACATTAAGTGGAGTACTACGTACTCCAAAGCCTGCTTCCGGAAGCTTTATACGTGTAGATATTCCGTTGCCAAACCTAGCGTGATATCCCAAAAGCGGGCTTCCAGAGTATTCATCAGCTCTATTTATATCCTGGTCCATGATAGTAACCGTATTATTAACGCATGCATTAATCTTTTTGGAAAGATTATATTGTACATTGAGCAAATCATATGAGCCCTTCATCATTGTTTTAAGGGTACTATCAGCGATTTGTTTTGCGTTTATTCTGTCCATTATACTCATCTTTCTGCATTAATGTATGGATTACTCCAAAATTGTCAAACTTGCCTCATTATTCTCAGAAGCTGCTGGGGAAAGGAATGAGTACATGCGCCTCTATATGGCGAGCAGGTATCATTCTAAGCGTAAGTCTCTTATTGAAGAGCTTGGTGGTAAGTGTAAATCATGTGGTGATGTGAACAATCTTCATATAGATCATATGAATGCCAAAGATAAAACTTTTAGAGCTGCTGATGTTCATTCGGTTTCGGATGCTAGAGTTCAAAAAGAGAAGAAGAATTTTCAGCTGCTATGTGGCCCTTGCCACAAGAAGAAGACACATGAGGAATGGGATTACTCAGCTCCTAAGCCCAGGCACGGAACCTACTGGATGGCGCGTAAATATAAATGCAAATGTGAGCCTTGTCAAAAAGCATATAAAGAGAAAATGAAAGAGTGGAGGCAGCAAAAGTCAAAAGGCGGAAAGCATAAGGAAAAGGCTGAAGAAGAAATGGAAGAGCTAGAAAATGAAATGCAATAAGTGTGATGTTGACTTATTCATAAAATATTAGTAATATAAAGAGAGATAAAGTAGAAAAGGGAATTTGAACTAGATGGAGTAACCTATGGAAAACAGGAAATCTGTAAGAAAGCTTTATGAGACTGATGTGTGCGTCATTTATAAGGATAACTTTTGGCACGGAACCTCTAGGAATATATATGTAGGAGGAATGTTTCTAGAATCTAAATCTTTCCCCACGATTGGAGCTGAGATAATTTTAAGCTTTGAGATATGTAATAGCAGAGCCAGGATTAGATCTGTTGTTAGATGGATTGGTAAGACCGGCTTCGGAGTTCAATTCATTGATCCGTCAGTCCAGGAAGTACACAACATCAACAAGCTCTTCAAGGATGGAAAGGGGGAATAGAAAAGGCCTCAAGTTGGGGCCTCTCTTTTATCAACTCTTTGGTTTACGATACCGATACTCGTGTGAAATATTAGATCGCTGAGCTGTCAGGAACCATCGTGGCAGGTTGATACCTTTTGAGCCCTTGTTGGTAGATGTTTCAGAGGGGAGCTTTGAGAAGATATTTTGAACATCCTTAGTGCCCCATGTGTAACCCTCTGATGGCTCATGAAGTAATGAGACCGCACGATCAGCCACTTCAGTAACTTTAAGTGGGGTGCCTGATTTAATCTCAATAAACCGATCAGGCTTATTAGCAATCTTCCTGGCCAGTGACCTGTTGAAATTATCAGCAGGAGAACAGAATGAGAATGATACCTGATAGTTGTATGGGCCTTGCGCATCCTTTGGAGGGCGAACAATTTTCAAACACACACGACCCTTGGTAACGGTCGGTGGCATTTCCATCTTTTTACCAATGCGAGAGTGAGAGTGCCTATATCCAAGCTCTTCCGCCTCATCATAGTTAAGACCAACAGTGTAGTATGAATAAATTGTATCAGACATTATTTTAAAACGCTAGGATTGAGGTGGCACCAGTGCTAAGGCTCTGGGATTGTGAAGAGATAGACCGTGAAGCCATAGATCTCATTGAGGTTAGAGCCAAATTCGTATACACGAAACATAAGGCTGTCAGCTCTTGGAGATTTTGAACTGACTTCAATAATCTTACCACTGCCTTCTTCATGTCATCACGAAAGAATGATGTTGAGGAGGACGAGTCGAATGCTATGGTAGCATGTGTACTCAATTGCGTCAAGGTCTTCGACTCGTTCAGCTGAGAAACTAAAGCGGTTAGTGTTTAATTGGTGATCTTTTAGATAAGGCATGTTGTTTCCTTACTAGAGGTAATCAATGGTTGTGGATGTACGCATGCCTCTTGCGGTCAACTCTTTAATAAAGTCTTCCCCATGCTGCTCAAAGGTTCCTACAGAAGATGATGCGTCTGTAAGAAGTATAAGCTTTTTAATGTAGTCATCAGAGCCGAAGTTGTCAGCAATATCACGCACAGTGTTTGCTACACAATGTGATAGTGCCTGGCCTGCAATTAGAATGTCATCAACCCCTACAAGGGCTTTGATAAGATTAGTATTAATCTGCGTTCCAGGGTCACTTGGGTCTGGAACCTCAGCCTGAACAGCGGAAAAGTGTTCAGTAAAGAGATTGGAGCCCTTGGTTACAAAGTTAACGGTACGTCCAGATTTAACTTGGCACCAGTGATGAATGGAATCCAGAATACCCGGTTGAATTGCAGTGCCATAAGACCCAATCAAACAGTGCTCTGGCCAAATGAAGTGCTCATACCTACCGTTTGCCTCAAGAGACGCAACATAATTCCTAGCTCGATCAATGAGTCCTGGGATTGAAGACTGCCATTCCCCTTTATCAACCTGCTCTTTAGTGATTGGAGTAAAAGGTGGTGGATGATTACCGAATGAGTCAATCCAGAAATTAGGATGAGCGATGTCAAACTTGTGATGTGAGTCCAGGGTGACATGAATATCATCAAGCTTTTTATCAAGACGACGAATCATTTTGGATATACGCTGGGAATCCTCAACAGCCCCATCAACAAAGAGAGATCCTTTGGGGTCACAGAAATCATTCTGCGGATCAATTAATAGTAGGTGTATTTTTCTAGACATTGTTTATTAATCTGAGTGCGCCGGTTGCTTTAATGGTTAGTAAATTAAAACTTTCCTTAGCACCTCTCTTTTTTTTCATTATGGCCGTGTTAAAGCCTCGTTAAGCCTATCAAGCTCACGGGTCATATTTTCTCTAGCGAGCTTTTCAAATTCCTGCCTGAATCTATAGGTATTAAAGATACTCTCCTTTGATAGCATGCCTTGAAGAAACTTGACCCGTCCTGCCATAAGAATATCGTTGAGCGCATTCTCTGAGATGGGACTGCCCTCAATTGGAATTGGATGGAAATTATTGTACTCATTCATAATTGCCTGAGAGTAGATGTCATAAACTTCAGGCTCAGAACCAAGAATGGAGAGATCAATATCAGTAAAAAGCGCCCCATCAGATAGATAATCAGCAGAAATCTTCGACAGATTAGGGCAGGCACTGATTGTAAGAGATGAGATTAATAACTCTTGAGACATTAGCTCATCGTGACCTGGGCAAAAATTATAGATAGCATCGTGAAACCATATTGCTATTCTAATGTCAAATTTCCTATCAATTGGAAACTCAGCCCTGTCTAAAAGTTTAAGGCAATCATAGATATGTTTTAGGTTATGATACTCACGCCTAGTATCTGAATACAAAAATGTGAGCGTTGCATATATAGATGCAAGATGTTCACAATTCATTTTATCAAATACATCAAGGATCTCATGCCAAGATTGATCTAGATACGCTCGTTCTGATACTGCTATCACTTTACTTCACCATTTATTTCTACCAATTGTAATGTAAAAATTTAGATTGCATTTGATCAGAATCACGATACCCATTGGATATTAAATGTGGCACTAACATCGTGTATGGGTTGCAATGTTAGCACCATATCGGGCCTATTACTTATCCTTTGTTACTACCCAGTTCTGAGCCGGAACTAATTTACCATCTACATCAATGTAACATCCACCTGGGAAATTATACATTGTTAGATGATCTGTCATTTCCGCATGATCTTGACATGCATTATAATCCATAATTACAAGGAGACTGATCATCGCTCCGCTAGATAATGATATAATTGCGATCACCCATAGAATTTCTAGTATGGTATTATTAATTACTCTAGACATGTTATTTTCTTTCGATTAGATCGGCAGGACTGATTATTTTTGATACAGATTGTTCTCTACTATGTAATCGTAGACTGGTTTAGGTAAGAATGTTTTAGCAATCTTATGATCAGGGTCCTTTTTAAAAGAACCTCTTACTTCTGTCGAGGATATATCTGGAAGTACAGCCATGTTTTCATGTTCATAACCGTGTCGCCCGATTATGTATGGCGTTGCAATACTTAAAAGCTCTTCCCCAAGTTCCCAGTTTTTGATTTGATTTCCCACATCAGCACCCACAACAAAGTGTAAGTTCCAATCTGGATGTAAACCTTTAAGTCTCTTTAAAGTATGATAGGTGAAGTTTATATCAGGATGATCTGGAATGTCAAGTATTTGCTTTTCAATATCTAGTACTTGAGTTTTAGAAATCCATTCAGTTCCTAATCTGCACATTTCATATCTATGATGAAATTCTTCTAGGTCTTTTCCATATGCATGTTTTCCAACAGGAATCATACATACAGTATCGAATTTACCTAGTGATGCCAAATAGCACATCGTAAAAATATGTCCGTAATGAACCGGAGAGAAAGCTTCCGCCATAAATGGCGACCTGAACTTTCTCGAACTTTTTATTCGTCATCTGTAATTCTTTCTTCCATGTATGCAATGATCCTCTATCGTATCTTCGGCCAATCTTCTATTAGAGTTTTTATTTTCATGTACTGCAATTCTGCTCAGTCACTTGTAAAAATCCTTGTTAAGTTTAGTCGTGTCAAGCCTGGACTTAACCATACCCTCCTCAGACCTAACTTCATCGTTTTGGTTCGAAAAGGGAATGAAATATCCGGAGTTCTTTTGCTTCCACTCCATCTTACGCTTAACTTCCTCGAAAGAAACTGGAGAGTAGTTCCAAACATCAACTCCCACATCAAATGCTAGCGTATTGTTTTCTGGTAGTGAGCCGTGCGAATGTCCGAAAAGTTGCCAGACTCCACGGTATGAGTGATGCCACACACGCATAGCATAGTGACATAGAACAATTCTCTGCTTGCCTACAGAGATCTCACTCATTGATCCTACACTTTCCCAATCAAGGTTTATGGCCTTCTTGTTGTCATGGTTTCCGAGAACAAGGTGCTTCTTGCCATTCAATCGGTTGAAGTACTTTCCAGGATCCTTTGAACCGTCGCCAAAGGCGAAGTCACCTATGTGATAGATAGTATCCTCAGGTTGCACTCTGGCGTTCCAGTTACTAATCAGAGCCTCATCCATTTCTTTAACAGTCTCGAATGGACGGCCAGAGTACTTGATTATGTTTTTATGTCCGAAATGACTGTCACTGATAAAAAACACTTTACTTGTATTATTAATCTGCGACACCCTTAAACCCTTCCTTTAATATAAGAATACACTGTATAGTATGGTATGGAAAATTCTTTTGATGAATAGTCAGTCATTTTTAATCTCTTTAAATATTCATTAATGGTTAACCCTGGAAAGGTATACATATTTTATTCTTTAAGTCAAGGAATTTAAGCTTGATGGTTTTCTTGGACTTGGGGAGCTGTTTCATTGGAACGAACCCAGCCCCTGTACAAACTGTGAACTCATCAATTGCCATTGGTGGTGCCTCAACCCTTTTAGGTTTAGCTTCAGCTTTTGGTTTTGGCCTTGGCCTTGGCCTAGCATCTTCGACTTTTTTAATGAAAGCTCCGGCTTGAAATACTCCCATACAAAGCATAATTAGAAGATATACCATAATGGGTACTGTTAACCATGCTGAGTTAAATATTAACGATAGAGATGTGAGTAAAATCAGTACAAGCGGATTGATAAGTATGTATGTGCAAATGATGTACCGTCTGTGATTTCTATATTCATCTCCCAAATCCCCATAGATAAATACTTTATCGTCAGTATTGATATATACATCATCAGTTTCATGGATGGTTGGCTGATAGATAGGCTTCCAATTAACTTTTCTAATTAGCATGCCAGTCATAAGTATCGCAATTAAAAGCCTAAATTCCATCAGGGCGATGATAAGGATTGGTTGCACTGAGTAGGCTAGCAGTCGCCTACGCCTGAAGTCACACTGGTCCAATGCTGGATCTCTAAAGAAAAAGTTAACCCAATTCTTTTCCGCCTCTGATGGCTCTGGGGCAAAGCAGCCCCCTGGCATATCAACCTTTTCATGCGCCAGAATTTCCTCACCCTTGAATGTTAGTTGTATAATATTTGAAGCCAGGGCTAGCTCGCCCTTACAGACAACGGGATGGTAACTATCAGGATAGTTACCATCCTCCTTGTCATGCTTAGAAAATATGTACGTTTCCCAGTCAGCAGCAGCCCTCGTGAGGACAAATCGAACATTAACCCCTCCCGGGTATAACGGGATGGCTACCACATGATTCTCACCCGGATACTTAAAATCAATGTAAGACATCATGTCATTGATGTTTACAATCTTCCTAGACTCGCACCGAGTATTTTTAAGGGACCTGCCAACCGGACGCACAATAAGGGCCATCTTTGTGACGCAATGTTCATTGAAGTATTGGACAAGTTCTCTAGTCAGACACCACTGAATTGGAATAGATGCGGACATCACGGGCTTATCTGAAAAGTGTAACTCTAGCGATTTTTCTGTGACTAGATTGCAGTCATCACAATCATCTTCACCATCCTTTGGACCGTCTGCACCTAACTTATCCAGATTATCGGGAACGTCTCCATTTTCCTCTTCAGTCATTATAATGCTTTTCTCATCTTTTCTTGGCGAAGCATCTTAAGCTCCTGAGAGAAACCTGCGCTCAAAATGGGAAACCTAAAAAACGTTTTAGGGTCAAGTGATTCATCATCCAAATGGAACGATGGAGCATACCTCTCTCTCTTCCACTGATTTCGAGTGAACAAGGTAAAGAATTTCTCAACATAAGTCAAAGCATTTTCAACATTGGACGCCTCAAGTACCTGAACAATATCTGTAGGAGACATTTTATCCAGTACTACCATCTTTTCAATTTTATCCAAAACGGAATATGGCATGAGATCATCCTCATCACTCTGTTCATCCTCCTGCGGACGAAGCTCAGCAGATGGTTTAAGCTTAAGCACACCACTCAGCCCGCCAAATTCCGGGTCACCAGAGGAGTATTCCCAAAGCCATTCAAGTAGAAAGATTTTAGATACACCAGCAATAGGTGACAATCCACCACAGGTATCACCATCCATCGTTGCGTAGCCTACAGCGGCTTCTGAACGATTGGATGTAGACAGGAGGAGTGCACCCTTGATGTTCGCCATCATCCATACAGAGGGCGCTCTGACGCGAGCCTGGATGTTCTGAAGTGCAATGTCATCGGTTTCCCAGTTCAACTCCCTACCGAGCATGTCCTCAGTAACTCCCCTATAGCTATCAACCATTGGTTGTACATCAATCGTGTGGAACTTAGCCCCCATAGATGCTGCCAGATTAAATGCAGCCCGCTCAGTTGTATCAGATGAGTTCTTTGTACCCTGGTAAACGCAGGTTAGAAGTTCTTCTATTATTTTTCTAATAAATCCTTCTTCAGAAAGGGAGGATGTATCAATTTCAATTCCCATTTCTTCTAGCTTATCCAACATAAGCTTACTACCTAACTCATTGTACGCACAGATAACCATGGAGCGAACAAGACAAGCTACTGCCGCTGAGTCTGCGCCACCTGAAAGGGATAGTACAAATCCTTTTGAATGGGACTTGCGCATATAATCCCACAGTCCAAGAGCAACTGCACGAGTAAAGCAATCTTTATCCGTACTCAAATCATAATATTTGCGACCATACGAAGACTTATCAAGTGGGTGAAGGTTTCCCCCTTCTTTTTTGAAGTTTCCAAAAGTAATTTTATTATCTCTAATTACCCTAGCGGTTTGTGATGGCTTATGAGATCCGGTTTGATATTTAGAATTCTTATCAAGATTAACTACCGCTGTAGTCAGCTCATACTTTTTAAACGAAAACCTACGCCCCTTTGATACAATTTTTCCACCTGAAGCAATGTAAGTATCTCCATCAAAGATTATCCTGCCAGATTCGTTACCTAATAGATTGGCGTAAACATATGCACATTTGAACGCTCTAGACCCTTCTTCAACAAAACGCTTTCGAACCTTATCCTTGCCGAAGGCAAAGTGAGATGCAGATGGGTTAATGATTATGTTAGCTCCCATTTGAGATAGGGTGATGCCTGACCGGTCAGCTGCCCAGGCATCCTCACAAATTTCAACGCCAATACGTGCCGCACCTTTATCTAAAAGTACACAGCCAAAGGGTGCCGTTCTCTTACCAATATCACTATGCCATTCTAATGCTTCGTAGCTTGTTCCCTCCCACGCTTTGAACCATCTCGATTCATAATGAACTCCGTCAGAGCAGAGGTTCTTCTTCGGTATAATACCCTGGATACCTGCATGCCCCGTGAGAATTGAGCAGTTATAAATACCACCATTCCTCGCTACAGGAGCGCCAATAGATACAATAAAGAATGTACGCCGTTTTTCCCACCCCTCTTTCGTTAGATTTTTAATGAATAATTCTATTTCTAAGGTGATTTCCCAGGCCTTATCTAACACTGACTGCATGAAGAATGCATCTTCACATCCATACCCTGTTACACAAAGCTCGGGCAGACATAATACATTAACATCATCATTGAACGCCTCAACGATTGCGTCAGTGATATTCTTCTTATTGCCCTCCCAGTCCAACGGGGTTTGGTTAAGGGCTGCGGCACCTAGCTTAATCAGGTTCATAATATATTTCTTAGGACAGTGTTTCTTCCTCTACATGTTAATATATACCAAACATGAGAGTTTGTCAATATTGTAATACTGAAAAAGGCGGCCAGAGGTTGCAGCCTCAGCCTTTGAGGTTGCATCATCCCTAATGGGTTCGCAAAGCAACCTCTTCCAACTAAGCCTCATTAAAATCCCACCCCTTTTCATTTATGTATACTATACTTCCGCTTTTTCTTAAAAACTGCAACCGTCTGGATATCCCAGACCGGGGCCAAAACTTGAGAGCCTTACATAGTCCTTCAAGTTTTATTGGCCCATTGTCTTCGATTGTCTTTGATACCTTAGAGGTAAGTTCGTCTGTCATTTATGATAGGTCGGCATCAATTGTGTGAAGGAATTGCCTGGCTGCTTTGTATGTTGTTACCGCTGTCTCTATTTCTGACTGCACAGCCATATTTCTAAGGTGTACATTGATTGAATCAGTGACATCAGACGGGGTAACATTCACATATTTCTGCAATTTACCCTTGAAGTTGTAAATATCTTTATCATTAAATGTGGAAATGTCAAAACCTCCCTCTTTCTCAGTAAGGAAGTCCATAATCTCACTGGCACCCTCTTTATTTTTAGAGACGAAGGTATGCATTTTCTTTCTCCAAATATGGTCACATACCTGCCTGATTACATCACCAGTAGCTCCGTCAAGCTTAGATGCAGCGCTCTTCCATGAATCATCATTGAAATCCTTCTGTGGAAGATACCCAAGGAACTGCTTAAGAAGCTGAACTCTGCAGTCTGAATCAAGCTCACCAACAACCTCAACCTTATTAAAACGACGAATCATTGCCATTGGGATGCGGTCAGGGTGGTTCGTGGCTCCCCAGACTGAGATGCCCGGATAAGATACAACACCATCCATAAGGATCTGGAACTCAAGCGTAAGATTAATATCGTTATGACCTTCAGGTTTATGCATAACAGAGTCAACTTCATCGATTAAGATGTATACTCTCTTCTTAGATTCTTTGTGAAGCTTAAGTGCCTGCTCGAACAGACGCTTAGGATTCTTTTCAGCCTCACCCTTCCAACATGTAAGGAAGTCTGATCCCTGTGCGAAGATACCAATGCAGTCTTTGTGACCACCAATAGCACGCATCAGCTCTGTCTTACCACAGTTATGTATGCAGAAATCATTAGCTACATAATTATGGAATACTGAGTTAACCTTTATGTCATACGTTTTAAGCACTCCAACACTTCGTACTGAGACAATAGTGTCAGATACTGTATGATAGTTTATAGAACCATCTGAGTGTTCTCTATTATGATCTGGTCCATGTATCAATACTAGATTTTCAATATCATAATTTAATATATTTTCGTCTTTATGATGGACATGCATATCTCTTGATATAAAGTTTAAATTATCAAGGTCATTTGAATTTAACTTATCTATATAAGTATCAATATCTAAACTGCTAAGTCTAGCCTCCATGACCGCTCTCGACCGTGCAAGTCTTTTATATTTATATCTGCCATCTACAATTTTAGTCCCACAAATAGGGTGATTTTTTACATAGATATATTTTCTAATATTATTTCGTGATTTAATCTCTTCTTTTTTAGGGATATAATTCTTATGAATATTTACAGAGCTTCCAATTTTTAAATTGGATAGCTCAACATATCCAGTATCCGTAAGGAACTTATGGTCGGCAGTTGCTTTTATTTCTTCACCAGTAGATGTTTTAACAAGAAAGCATTCTTTTTCACCAGTTAGAACAATATCTTTAATTTTTGTTTTTGTTATCAATCCTTCATGTGTAATTGATGAGACAAAGTAATCAACATTGTTTTTTTGTTTTGGTGAGGGGTATGATTTATTATTATGAAATCTCTTCCATAATTTTTCTATACTAAGAGTTTTATGAGAAACTCTTTCACCAGTCCCCTTATCTCTTGTATCAAACTTAATAAGTGAGTCACCAGCTATGCAGCCGGGAGGTCCAACCATCAAGCAGTTGGATTTGTCCGCAGACCGGGATGGAGATGTAGCTATGAATAGAGGCTGCCATTTAGCTCCAGATTCTACAGACTGATAGAACTCTCGTACAGAATCGAACCCGGAGCCAACAATGTGGTTCATGCCAACGCCCGGCTTCTTACCTGGGATAACTTTAAGAGCGCCTGGAGCTTCACCAAGGAACGGATTACCCTGAGAGATTTGACACACATAGAAAGTGTTCTCTTCTAGGTAATGCTTCTTCAGAGCTACCTTCCTTGAAAGGATAAATTTAAGAACCTCACCAGGTGGAGTTTTAGCAGAGAGTTTCTCTACAATTGTCTGGATTGTTTCTTCTTCAAAATCACGAGAGAACTTCTCATCCTGGGTTATAAATTTTTCATCCAGCTTTGAGATAATAGAGGCGGGGTTAATATCAAGAAGTTTAGAGTATGTAAGGTTATACTCCTTCATGACGTTACCTTCAGAGGCTCTCATGTACTTAGTGATGCCAATGGTTTCAAGAACCTCATCAACTTGATTTCCCATCGTACTCTTAACCTCATTAATAATCCCGCCAATGGTATTAATACCAGACTTGATGTATTTAATAAGCAGATCAGGCTCAGAAATTAGCTGCGCAACAATAGGGTTAGATGCAGCCTCAACAACAAGCAAGCCCTTGTTTAGTGTGTATGCAGACAGTTCGTCCTTGAGTGTTCCGTTAGCAATCTCACCATGAGCATCAACGTTCTCAAAAATAGCGTAAGCTATATCTGTGATTAGTGCATCACGATGAACCTTGAACCCCTGAGTCTTATGGCGCTCAGTAAGATACCTAAAGTAGTTCTCGATAGTTGCTGTAAGCTCAGCTATGTCAGAGAGGAACATCTCATGACATGCCTCTAGCTTAAGTATGGCCGAAGCGTACTTTTTAATAGCCCCCTCGTTAAGCTGGTATTCAAAGATCTTGTCCTTAATATCATTGGTGTTAGATATTGCAGAGGAAGACTTTACTGATGCAATCGTCTCATCGGGAATGAGGTCAGAACAGATGTATACAAGATTCGTATATGCCTTTGAGAAAGAGAGGACGATATCGTATGCAATCTTAATGAAATGCTTACCAGTAACTACGGATTTAAATTGAGAAGAATCCTTCTCTTGAGACTCGATAGAGCTAAATGGGTTAAGCTTAGTGGCAGCTTTAACTTCATTATACATTGAATGGTTAATCTCAGCTAGATTACCAGCCTCAACGCTCAAATTCTTACCCATTTCAATAATGGAGTTACGGTGCTTAATGATCTCCTCACGCTTATCATTATTAACCTTACCCATGCATTCCATGATGCGGAGCCCTTGGGACATTGTTACCGTGGATGCGGTTGGTTTCTGATCAAAAGACTCGAAGTCACTTATACCATACATTTTTTATATACCTAATCTCTTATCTTAAAGTAAACCTGTGACCTAGGCATAAACTGCTGCTAGCTTAACCAGGTTCATATGGCAAAGAGATTGCCACAAATTAGTATCAATAGCAAGATCTAAGAGAGCCTTGGATAGAAAGATGGGGAATATTACGAGAGCAACACCAGCCACTGCACCTCAATTTCACAAGCTAGATATCCATTGGGAGTTAAGAGTTGCAGTCGTCTGTATATTCTATGAGAATCGAGTATTCCAATCAAGACCCACACATATCACAATCTTCAGAATTATCTATTGAACAAGCAATACCTTCGGCATCTTCATTAGTCTCTTCAATATTCTTATCAATTGTGAACTTAATGGCTTCTCTAGCTGCCTTGGACCTGGTGTAGTACACGAGAGTCTTGAGCCCCTTCTTCCAAGCATACATGTACGCGCTTGAAAGCTTAGCGAAAGAGGGATTGTCAAAGTACAGGTTCATGGACTGAGATTGGCAGACATATGGTCCTCTATCAGCAGCCATGTTAATGATGACCTTCTGAGAAATCTCCCAAACAGTCTTGTACAAATCTTTAATATCTTGTGGAATTACATTGATGTTTTGTACTGAACCGTTATGAGACATGATGAGCTGTCTGAGATCGTCGTCCCATAGTTTCAACTCAATCAAATCCCGGATGAGATGCTTATTGATCTGGACGTACTCACCGGAAAGAGTACTGCGCTTGTACAGGTTCGATGTGATTGGCTCGAAGCACTCAGAGTTACCCATTATCTGAGACGTAGATGCAGTGGGCATTAGAGCTATCCCCAATGAGTTGTATACACCATACTTAACTACATCTTTTCGGAGACTCTCCCAATCATGCCTATCAGTAGCTTCAGTGCCCCAAAGGTCAAACTGAAACTTACCCTCTGACAAAGGAGACCCCTCGAAGGAATCGTATGTCTTCTTTTTATTCTTAGCGGTATCACAAGATGTCCTCAAATATGCAAAGTACATGGTCTCGAAGATGTCTTTATTCAACTGCTGCGCTTCTTCTGATTCCCAAGGCATTTTTAGTACTGCGAATGCTGTACCAAGACCCTGGATACCAATTCCAATTGGACGCTGCTTTAGGTTAGAATTTCTTGCTGCATCTACTGGGTAAAACTCAGTATCAATGATCTTATTCAAGTTCTCTGTTAAAATACAAGTGGTTTTATACAAGGAGTCGAAGTTGAACTTTTTAATCTTCTTGCCCTCGATACAACCAGGAAGAGATATCGATGCAAGGTTACAGACCGCAGTGTTATCTGGATCTGAGTATTCAACTATTTCCGCACACAAGTTAGAGGAACGAATGGTTCCAAGATTCTGCTGGTTGGACTTTCTATTACAAGCATCCTTAGCCAATAGATAAGGCTGACCAGTCTCGATACAAGACTCCAAAATTTTGCCAAAGAGTTCACGGGCCTTGATTATCTTATCTCCCATTCCCTTGGACTCATACTTCTCGTAGAGCTTTTCAAATGCCTCTGAGTGAACGTCTGCAAGACCTGGACAAGTCTTTGGATCCATGAGGGTCCAATCACCATCCTCCTCCAGGCGCTTGAAAAAGAGGTCAGGAATCCATAGAGCTAGATTCAAATCTCTTGCCCTGAGTTCTTCCTTTCCATGATTCTTTCGAAGATCAAGGAAGTCGAATACATCCGGATGCCAAGGCTCTAAGTAGATAGCTGCAGAGCCTTTGCGCTTACCACCTCCATTATGAGCTAATCCAATATGAGTTAGGTAATCATGATCTTGCTCTACTTCTAAATCGTAAACAGCTTCATCAATATAAACTTCTTTAACTGATGCTACTCTAGAATATACAAAGTCACAATGCTTAAAGAAGGTTACCCAATCGCCCTCATCAATCCCTAGAACATCAGCAATATCTTTAACTATAGGTATTCTAATTACACAGGTTTTCTTACGAGTTGTAATATTTTTGTACGTTGATTTGGAACCAATCCTATCCCTATCATATCCACAGGTTAAAATACCAAACCTCATGAGCATATATCTGATTGACTCAATAACGTTAAACGATGTCATCTCTAAGAGAATATCATTACCAATATGACCATCAGACTCAATAATCCCTCTAACAATATTTAAAGTTTTATCCTTTGGTAAATTGAGCATTGATTTATGAACTGCCTTTTCTAACCCATTGTATAACATTGCCCTGCTAAACTTGAAATTAGAATTAATATTCCATTTTACAACTGATACTCGACCATTGTTTCCACTTTTATAAACCGATGGGTTGATACCACGGCTCAAAAGATAATCAGTACACCATTTAATGTCATCCTTTTCTGTATCAAGAAATAATCTTCCTTCTGTATCATTTTTATGAATCCATCCATCACCCAGCAATAAACCATAAAACCTACAGTCATCATTTGTATAAGGGTAATCTATCTCATTGTTAATAATGGGAAAAGCAATAAAATCATTTGTTGTAAGATTTTCAGCATCTACCCATTCTGTAGATATAATACCCTTATCTAATCTATTTTTTATAACATCGAAATTAACACCTTTATCCTGATTTTTAAGTGTTAAGAAAGAATGCATGTGTCTAACTTTTGCACTCCTAATTGACTGTTTAATTGCTACCTCTACAACTGAGCCAGTTCTTCTATTTTTGAATGTTTTAGTAATTCTATTAAAATTACCTGAAGAAGAAATTAAAGAGTCTCCTATAGAAACGTCTCTGATTTCAGTTGGCCCATCTTCTGTGTACACAATGGTATCGCCAGTGAAACACTGATCAACGTAACGCATGGTTTCATTGAACACCTTAAGCATTGGTACTATTCCATTAGAGGTGCCGCCTGTACCATATATAGGAGAGCCTTTTGAACGGATTTCATGAATGTGCACACCAATGCCACCAGCGCTCTGAGAGATGAGTGCAGCCTCAGTAATACCAGCATAGATGCCCTTGATAGAGTCCTGGTCATCTTTCAGTGACATCAAGAAGCAAGATGACAACTGGTTCTTAGTAGTGCCAGAATTGAACAGCGTAGGAGTAGCGTGAGTAGCTTTCAATGTAGAAAGCAATTCGTATGTATCAATGACAGCTTCCATGTCAGAGCCATGTATGCCAACAGCTGTTCTCATCCACATATGCTGGGGACGCTCAATGATTACCTTTGAGTGCTTACCATTATCGTCCCAAGAGTTATTTTTTAATAGATAGGATCGCTCAAGGGTCCTATAACCGAAGTAATCAAAGGAGTAATCTCTATTGTAATCGATTGCATTGTTCAGGATGTGTGCGTTCTTCTTGATGATCTTGAAAATCTTATCATCAATCATGGACTTCTTTTTACCGAATGGATCAGTAGCGCCATGAAGAATCTCAATGCACTCAGAGAAAGTGTTGGGAGTATCCTTGTGCAATGAAGAGATAGATAGTCTCAGTGCTAATTTATCATAGTCCGGATGACGTACTGCCATGGAATACGCTACCTCAATTGCGAGCCTATCTAGTTCCCTAGAAGAAACTCCATCATATACTCCTTGGATTACTTGCTGCGAAACTACAGCTGGGTCCAAAGCTTTCAAGTCCTTAGATAATCTAGATATTCTCTTAAGTATTTTTTCGAACTTTACTTGCTCTCTAGTGCCATCTCTTTTAATTACAAACATAAATATTTCCCTTAAGAATAAACTTTGCCTGACCACAATCCCAAATTTTTCGTAACCCTACATCGTACCCTGTAGAGCCTTTAAATTTTAATCTATGAAATGTGTCGGAAAAATTAGTCCAATAAAAACTTGGATATAAACTTACCTTTTCAAATCCAAGTTTATAAAGTGAATTTCCATCACCGTATCTAATATCAACGAAACTTACTATATCTTTACTATAGATTTTATTAATATGCTTTAGAAGCTTTGATAAACCACCAGAAACAGAAGTGTTTATGGCAGAAGCAAACCTAGACACTTCAATGTATGTCTTATGATTAATTATTCGTATGGCGCATGCTATATTTTCATCCTTATCCAAAAGAGCAAATGTACGACCACACCCCCTCTTCATTAGATGATTTAAATCAAAAAAACTAGAAGATCTACTATTATCTATCTCATGTATTGAGGTTTTTCTTGCACCAATACTATTACTCATATGTAGTTTATTTTTAATTATAGAAAGAACCACATCGGGAGAGTTAACTAACTCGTCCTCTCTGAAAAATAAAGAAGTTACATTATTTTTATTATAAATGTTCTTCTTATTTATATGGTACCTTTTATCTTTAAATAAATCAGAGTGAAAATACAAACCATCACACTCTATTGCTAAATTATATTTCTCCAAATAAAAGTCAGACCTAATCAGGGACCCATTGTACTTGAATGATTTTTGCATAACATATGATGCCCCAATCGAGTCTAATAAAACACTCATAAATAATTCAACTGATGTTTTTCCTTTAGTATAACTCTTAGCTGCTTGTATGCCAAATTTGTTTATGATCAAATTCAAATGAGTCCTAGACACATCCATATTCTCTTCATGAATGTATGAGGCTATGGTTTTGTTGTCGATGTTTTTTATTACCCCTGTACTAATTTTTGTAGCTATAGTTTTTGCTACTATAATTTTAGACTTTCCAGGATTATCAACACCGTACCTCTCAATCATTGTTTTTTTGATTTCCTCCCTTACCTTTTCTGTAGAAAAAGGATGCGCTCCGTACTTTTTAGAAAAGGTGTTTTTTACCTTTTCTTTAATTACTGAGGATTGCATTGGATGACCACCAAATCTAACATTGAACGTTTCTTCTCTTTTCTTCTTTACAATTTCAGAGTTAGAAACATTTTTAACACCATACTTTTCAAGTACAGTTTTTTCCCTTGCATCTTTTGTGGACGCAAGAGAGGCTACTCGACTTCTTATCTTTTTCGATCTCTCCTTGTGAAGCTTTTTTCCACTGATCACAAAGCTAAATCTACCACTGAATTCTCCGTATTCTTCATCTACAAATACAGAGCAAGGAGAAGATACTGATACAAATTTCTTAACGCTTAAATGGGGTTGCTTTTTTTTTAATCGTAAATCTATCTCTTCTAGTGGTAAGTTTTTTAAAGTCTTTCGCCTCTTAAAATGAGAACACCTACCGCTAGTTACAGCTTGAAGATCAGCCGTGAACTCTCCAAATTCAGAGTCCATAAATACATACCTACAACCACCCAAACTCTCCTTAACAGTTAAGTAAGGAAAATTCTCACTTAATCTAAGGTTTATATCTTGAATGGTTAATTTTTTAGGCATAAGATTCTAATTAAAAATCTTCATCAAATGATATCGTGTTTTCCTCTTTAGTATTTCCTACGCCAGCTTTTCTATAATCACCAACTCTTTTCTCAAAAAAGTTTGATTTTGTTTGTAACGATATCATTTCCATAAACTCAAATGGATTAGTTACTTTATAGTATTTTGAGCAGCCTAAGGAGATTAGTAAAGAATCTGCACAGAACTTAATGTACTGCTCCATAAGGGTTTTATTCATACCAATTAGGTCAACTGGTAAAGCGTCACAGGCGAACTCTATCTCTAGATCCACGGCCTCAATGAACATTTCATAGATGTCCTCCTGAGATAGTGCTTCTATAGTTCCATTACCTTTAAGAATATTGTACAACAAGCATGCAAACTCAGTGTGGGCTCCCTCATCCCTTGCTATCAACTCGTTGGAGAAAGCTAGACCGGGCATAATGCCCCGCTGCTTCAGCCAGTAAATTGAACAGAATGAAGATGAAAAAAAGATACCCTCAACAATAGCAAATGCAATTAGACGCTTAGCGAATGAGTCCTGAGAATCAATCCACTTAATAGTCCAATCACCCTTCTTCTTGATAATTGGAATATTATCAAGAGCATTGAAGAGCTTGTCTTTTTCTTCCTCGTCAGAAATATAGGTATCAATCAAGAGTGAATACGTCTCTGAGTGAACACCCTCCATCATTAATTGAAAACCATAAAACATACGAGCCTCTGGCATTGTTACATCACCATAGAAACGTTGCGCCAAGTTCTCACTTACAATACCATCTGATGCTGCAAAAAAAGCAAGAACGTGAGAGATAAAATGCCGCTCACCTGATGATAGGTTATTCCAATGTGCAAGATCTTGGGCTAGATCAATTTCCTCAGCAGTCCATATGGAAGCCTGTGCGTCCTTGTATGCCTTCCAAATTTCATGCTCTTTTATTGGGAATAGAACAAACCTCTCGTTACTTTTATTTATAGCTTTAGTCATTGTTGTATTAACTTTCCAGTACCATTAATTATTACTTAAGTTACTTCTTAGACTCTGTAAGAAGTTTTTACACCAGTAGCACCGTCAAACTTAGACGTAGCGCCAGTTATCGTAGATGCGGTTGGTTTCTGATTAAAAGACTCGAAGTCATCTATACCATACATTTTATATTCTTTCTTATATTAAAACAAACCTGTGACCCAGGCGTAAACTGTAGCTAGTCCCGCAGCAATTAACATGGCTACTGATTCTTTCCCAATATTTTTTGATTTTTCTTCAGGAAAGTACTGATCTTCTACTGCAAGTGGCTCTTCTCTTAAATGATCTGGAACAGATTCATTTACTACCTCAGCGTTACCTATAATTCTAATTTCATCTATAATAATTATATTTGGATAGTACAGTTTAATTTTCTCTAGGAATTCGTTGTACAATTTTATTACACCAGCGGTATACGTCTCTGGGTTGCCCGTATAGTATCCAGCTTTATACAAGGCGTAAGAGTATCCCTTTGGCTTACCCCGCTTAAGTAATTTGAACGCTACTTTGTACGCTTCATTGCGCCATTTCTCTGAGGATTTCCTATCGGATAGGAACTCTATGTAGTCAGAGGCTCCATCAACTTCAGAGTTGTAAGATCTGAATGCTGTCTGGTAATGAGGAGGTTCAAACCAATGCCACTCATTTTTCCTTTTCTCTTTGTTCCAGATGTTCTCACCAGTTGCGAACAAGGTGAATTGACTGCCCCTAGCCATTTTTAAATTGCCGAAGTTGAAGTTATTAATCTTATTCCACCTACCAGTTTCTAATGCTGACTGAGCTGTAAGGATGGCTAGTGCTTCATTGGTAGGAAAAGATCCGAATAATTTAAGCCATCCTTCACGAAGAGCATCGATGCCATTACTCTCAGTAAGTTTAGTTTCTATTACACTAACGTAATTTTCATCATCATATAAAGTACCCATGCTTTTATGCCTACTTATTCCTGGAGAAGTATTTATATGCTGTCATACCAGTGAACCAGAGCCATCATGCATTTGTTAAATCATACTTCCAACCTTATCTTATTTTTCTTAATGTATTTTTTAAAGATTTTTTGAAAGATTTCTTTTCTATCTTTAGAAACTCTAGGAAATCCTTTACAGACTCCTGTGGAAAGATACGCCTGCATCTCATCTGGTAAGACGGATAGGTCATATCCCATGTTAGATAAAACGTTTGTACACTTTTTGTATAGCTTTATCGGGAACTTTTCTAGTAGCTCATCCATCTCTTCTGCATAATTAGCGTCTGTGTAGTACAAACCGTGAGCTACTTCATGAGCCATCAGCTCAACAGACCCGGTGGTACACCCAATCAGATAGGATGCATCGGGCTCATCCCTCTGAATCTTATCAGCAATAGCCAGCATCAACTTGTCATAATTGTTGACATCCTTGGTTGGCTTCCAGTCCGTAATGATATTGAGCGGGATGTTGAAACCACCCCAGTCATTGAAATATGTGAACTTAGAATCCTTTTCATTATTCTTAGAGTACCACGTAATGTAGTCAATCAATTCAAAAGACTTGCCCTTGAACCTGGGACAGTCAGATTCATACATCTCTTGAAACCTCATGAAGTGAGCGCAAAGCTCAATCGAGTTATTAAATGATAATAAATATACCCTGGGGCAAATCTTTTTTAATTGAAACATTATCCCTCCGCATCAATTGTATAGTCATCATCATAATTAGACCTCATGAGTTTATCCATAGCTGTACCCATGGTAGAACGGCGATGCTTATCCGATGATAGTGTTCCAGACATTCCCTTTAGACGGCCAAGAGCTTTATCATAGGGGATATCGTACAGGTTGACCGATAGGAACAGTTCCTGAAGATGGGGGAATGTTAAACCATCAGTATCAGGAACCCATTTCTTAATGGAAGCCTTAGTCTTAGCCTTGGTAATGTTTGCATTTTTAAATAGATGCGCTAGGTAGATTATCCTCATCTCTTCCGTTGGCAATCCAACCTCAATTACCCTATCGAACCTTGAGGGCCTATCCTTAATACGCTCTTCAAGACGCTCTGGATAGTTAGATGTTGCAACGAAGACAATGTTGTCCAAGTAATTTGTTGCACCATCAAGAATGTTAAGCAGGCCAGACCCCTCACGATGAGTGATAGATTCAATGTCCTCCATGATTACCACAATAGGCTTGGATGGATGGATACCTCTCAGAATGGACACGCCTTCAGAGAACAGATCTACAGATGTAAAGTTTATTGCTATTCCACCACGAGCAATAACATCTCTAATAAGTATCTTGATGATGGATGACTTGCCGGAACCGGGAGGTCCGTGCATTAGAATGCCACGTTTGTATTGAACATCAAAGTTCCTGTACTTATCCTTAGACTTCCAGAAGATATCAATCTCCCTCATCACTTCATTCACAGAAGAATCCGGAAATTCAATCAAGTCATTGATTGAGGTGCCCTTCTTCTGGAACACTATTCCCGTTTGGGTCTGTAGGATTTGGTACAAACCCGATGGAAGATTCTTCCTAGTTTTACCAATACCACGGAACAATGTCCCATTATCTTCCCACTGCTTTAAGTTGGACTCAATCTTGTCATCAATATTGTCATCATCCTTGTCATCAATTGATTCATCATCTATACTTATCATTTTTGCGTACATTTTTGATACCGTTTTTAATATAAAAGTTAGCTTATCTTTATCTAATGTTGTATTGAAAATTTTAGATGGAGGAGTCTAGTTGTCATCTTCACCATCGCTCATAGAAATATAGTACCCAGTACTACGCTAATCATAAAGATGCACAGGATAATAATGCCTGATAGCTTTGGGTAGTACATATTTCTAGGCTTGTGATTAAAGTCAGGTTCAGTAATTGTAATGCGTACAGTCCCAGGCATTACTTCACTGGATGAATTGATAACATATTCATAATTAACGGCGCAGGGCTTTACACTCTCCAATGCTTCCTGCATGGATGCTATAGTTCCTGTAGGTGACAGCCTTGCGGTAGGTGCAGCCAATGCACCTTTCAATATAGCACGGTACCCCTTCATATCATCATAGTCTCTCATCTACCTATCATCTCCACGCTCTTAAGCTTACCACACTCATTGCATTTGCAAAGTACGGTGGTCATTCCATTAGCCAACCTTAGAAGATCCCTATGCCCACAATAGGTACCTCCTTGAATTGGAGGTGAGAACGTCTTAGCAATAACTATCCATTTGTGATTACAGAAAAATATCATTCAAATATCCTCGATAGGCCATCAAAAATTTAAGCCAGCTCCTGTAGCTGGTCAGGTTTAGACAATGAACTGGCCAATGTTGTACGAACATGCACTAGGGTTTGCCCAAGCCAATTCTTACCAGGCCACTTATCCTGAGGAGTCTTCCTCGTGTCCTTTTCATTCAAACCAGTACCCCACACCTTGTCATAGTGTGCGGACTCTACCAGCGGCCTATCACCAGTGCTTAGTAGGTATTTCTTGAGTGGTTCGTTCTGATTGAATTTGCACATGTTACCCTCGAAAACAATGTTGCGAGCATGTCTGTGCCAGATTGCCTCATCGAAATTACGAACAAGCTTGCCTATACCTTTTATTCCCCTTGGATCTTCCTCCTCCAAGATTTGCTTGGCAGCCAACTCATCTCTGAAAATGAGAGCTTTGGAGTACATCATAAACTGTTCGGCATTGTGGAACTCAATACCTTCGTATGATATATCAATACTATCTTGTCTTTCAGCGAGGTATGTACCTACACCTATGAATACAGATGGGTACCACTGAGACAAGCAGTTGGCATCGACAAGAGCAATGGGTTGGTGTGAGCAAAAGCAAATCATTAAACTAGAACCTGTGGCTTGAAACTATCAACTTTATACCTTACGTCAAGGTGTTTCTTAACGGCCTCTTCTGCTTTTCTTATAGAATCAAAACGGGCATCTTTAAAAATTGGTATGTTAGGAATGACTGCATGACCAATACATTGAGCCCCTGTGTGGGAGAATATCCTCCAAACGCCCCATACTTTTCTTTTAAAGAAAAAATAATTTTTAATAGATAGGAGTTCAACTGTATAGATCACCTTACCGTTAGTCAGAATATCTGATACGACTCTGTATTCATAGCCCTTGTACTTCATCGTTCCATTTCCTCGGAATGCCACCATACTACGCTTACCCTTCAGGGTCAACACTATCGATAAGTTCATCCTGATTAAAATTTGTAGAGATGTGCGCCTTCTTATAAGCAAGCTCTAGTTTTACCATGTTTAAAGATACAGTAAAATACTTGACGTTATGCTTGCTCATAAGTCTAATAGTATCCTTCCCGTTTTAGTTACAGCTGATGATATGTTATCGTATCTAATTAAATGCGGAACGTTTAAGTCGTAAACCTTTATCATTATATATCTTTCCGATTTGGATTTGCCACACTTGGAACACGCAAGAGTGTTTCTCACTTGATCTACATAAACGGAATGTTCACATCGCGATGTCTCCATCAGTCCGTGAGCAAATGGTTCGAAGGTTGTAACGCCCGGGTAGTATCGCTCCGTGTTCTGACCCTCTAGCCTTTTAGTCTCCGCTATCTTCGCCAGTGCTCGCGCCGTTTCCGCACGCTCTAGCCTCTTATGACATTCTCCCCTGGACTCTGAAGGGGGAAATGTTCGCGAGCAGCCGAGTTCAAACGAAGAGTACCCCCTATTAATAGGGACCCCGGAACTCATAGCAATTAGAACGGCAACTATGAATAGCGCTCCAAGTAACCAGAGCATATTAGAGCAATCCTGTACAAGATCTTATCTTTAATTTTTTCATGGTGGGCTCTCCACTTTTACCACGGTCATTTTACATCTATCTCTATACCAAGTAAAAGTGTGGGTGACATTAAATCTGTCGTAGTAATGTCAAATTGTCAAAAAAAGAATTCAATCTCTCTGGTTGCTGAGACATCAGAGTCTGATCCGTGCGCAGCGTTGAAGTCTATAGAGTCTCCATATAGAGCTCTAATGGTTCCTTTTTCAGCTTCCCTGGGGTTGGTTGCGCCAATAACCTTGCGCCAATGAGCTACTGCACCCTCACGCTCAAGGGCCAGGACAATGCATGGGCCAGAGGTCATGAAGGCTTTAAGGGGCTCAAAGAATGTCTTGCCGATGTGCTCGGCATAGAACGCATCCACTTGTTCACCCGATAGGGTGAGCTGCCTCATGTCTTTAATCTCAAAGTCTCGTAGGATCATGTTAATAATATAACCCTGCGAGTTTGATTTAACGGCGTCTGGTTTAATAATTGCGAATGTTTTACTCATGGCTCATTGCGTTCTTTAGAAGGGTTGATGGGTCAGAGATAAGATCAACAAGATCGAGTGGTTGACATTGTTTTATCGCACCCACTGATAGATTCGACATTTCCCTGCAGAAGCTTTAGAGCTTCACACTCCCCATCTGTAAGGTGAGTTATGTTAATTTTTGTATCTGTTGTATCTATCATTTATTATTTCTTTTCATCCAGCAGATTGGGCATTCATGAACAGCTTTCCACTGGTCTGAGTTAGAGAAGTACATGTCTGAATTGAGTGCATCTAAAGTATTTAACAGAATGATGTTCTCCCGGAAGTCACCGATTCACTAATACACTCTACCATTACGACCCACCGGTAGTCAATGCCAGGTGTTTTAAGAAGTCCTCTTGAATATACTTTTCTAATCATCGCTTAGCCTCCTGAATTTTCTTGTACATATCGGAACCCTCATCACATAACATAGGCACATTCCTTTTGCGCTTGAACACTCCAAGCTCGGGACGAAGGGGGATCTTTACCACAGGTGCCGTGAAGAAATATCTCTTGATAGGTTTGTATCCGTTTTCACACATGATACACTCTACCGATTTAGGGGCGGATCTACTCCCAACCGTAGAGATTGGTCGGTACAGTATCTTCACATCGCCCTTTGGCCTGGCCCATTTCACTTAGGAACCTCTGCACAGAAACAGTGCCCATGATCCATATCGTAGAATGGCTGCCCAACATTGCATGACTTGGATAGACAATTCAATGATTGGACAGGAGTCCTAAGACTCCAAGTACAAATAGCGATAATAATACTGAAAGTACTGGAATGTTTACTCATGGTACTCCTGGGACTTGAACCTGCGACTTGGTACTCCCAGCAGGATTCGAACCTGCGGCCACAGATTTAGAAAAACTGTGCTCTATCCTGACTGAGCTATGGGAGCTTATTTTTTAACAATTTCAAAATTACTGGCGATTTAGCTGCCATAAAAGCTATGGCGGATTTAACATCAAAAGGTTTCGATATTCTTACTCCGGTAGTTTCTGAGCATTTACCATTTGATTTCGTTGGATACAAAGATGGAAAACTATTTAAATTTCAAGCTAAGTATACATCAGACGGGTCTCTTAAGTCAAGAACTTCTTGGGCAGACAAAAATGGAAATCACTATTCAGAATACAGTGGACCTAGACCCAATAAAAGAAAAGTTGAGCGCCCATCAAAAGAAGAGTTGAGGAAGCTCATCTGGTCTAAACCTTTAACTAAACTATCCAGAGAGCTGGGGTTTTCCGACGTTGCAATATCCAAGTGGGTTAAAGCTTATGAGTTAGATAAGCCACCACATGGATACTGGATTAAAATAGGTTTTCGGCTCTGTTAAACACCCGTTCTAAAACGTAAACATTTTAAAAGGTGCCCCAGGTTCTCCCCAGGTGATTGCTCACCTGACTTTAAAGCATAATTGCTCATCCATTGGGTTCTATAATGCCTCAACCTAAAACACATCCAAACATAATTACTCAGACATGTCAAGCTATTTCTTACTTCTTCTTGGTGCGGTTTAACTTACGTGAAGCACGAGCAATCTTCTTCTTCGCTCTAGACTTCGCAGCGTTCTTAGCCTTGATTGACCCTTTCAGATTGATGTAGGCTAGGCGCTTGTCTCTTGACATGGGTACGAGCTTCTCGAACTCCTCCTGTGTCAATGCCTCTGTAAAGCCAGCATCCTTAGCTTCGAGTTCTGTTTTAAACTTAGCAATAGTATCGGCTGCTTTTTCCAAAGCGGTATGCGTAATTTCCGCAGCTGCTTCAATTTTTGCTAGTTGACCTGTATCTGGATTCATTTTTATTTCCTTTTTAATTAGTTTTTGTTTATATAGTTACCATGGTTCGTATGGATACCCGTGCCATGGCACTGTTTACACTGCTGCTCAGGCCGCTCAAGTCTTTCAAGTCTTTCAAGGTCTCTTCCGTAGTCAACACTTGGCTTTGGAGGCGGAAGCGCAGGAGGAGCATTGTAGGAGTTGTACCCCTTTAGACTTCTTGGAGTCTTGTGCTTCATGTACGAACCACCATATCACCAGATCGTACCTGTAGTAGCACTGGCTTGCCATGCCTGGAGCCTACTGAAGTAGCAATCTCAACGTCCTTGGATAGGTGAACCTGATGCCGCTCACCCTTAATCAATCCTATATTAAAGATAGGGTCCATGAAATTCTGAACCGTGCCGTGATACAGAATGTCAGGTGGAGTGGCTGGTAAGTACCCAAGGTCAATGGGTATTGAGTGGCCCTGTGATGCTCGTATCTTGTTGCCCTCAATACAGAAGCGCTTCTTATTGTTTGTATCAACAACGTCCTGAAACTCTTCACGAGATACCTTGTGCCCGTTATTCTTCAGGGCTTTAAGTAGTACATCAATACTGACCCACCCGGCAGAGTCTAGGGTTACACCCACAGTCTCCGGCTTGTGTCTTAATATTAATGACAGTCTTTTTGATAGTTTAGTTTTATCCATTATGGTGCTATTCCAGTTCTCCACTCGTAAGTGTTAGGGCCTTCTTCGCCATCATTAAACTTTTTAACCCAGGCATCGTAACTCTCTTCATCACCGCATAGCGCACGAACTATTTGATCGATACACCACTCTTTATGGTGTGAGCCATCATAGTTACCATACCTAAAGGCAGTCTTCAATGCATTGTCCTTGGCTTTCTTTTCCCCTAGCAAGTATGGAACCCTACCTGGAATGAGCGTTTCTTTATTTTTATCTCTCATATTACTCCTAGTTCCTTCAGCATAACACAATCAGCACACACGTCAATGTTTCCTAAAGGCTCAGTGTACGTCATGTTTGCTGGTAATATAACAAGTATAACTTCCTGCTTACACTTCGCGCATTTGTATTCCCTAACCCTGGCAGTACCTTCGCGCCACCCGTCCTTATAGATATAGGAATAATCCTTGTAAATATTAGGTTGAAGAGTCTTGCAGGACCGACAGTCTGAAAGGTTATGGACTTTTTAATTAACTCTTTAAATACTGATTTGGTAATCTAAGCATAAACCTCTGCGACAGATGGTCACAGCTTTGCAGATAGAACAGGCTTCCCTGCTCTAACTTTACAGGCTTGATGTATGAAAGCTCATCAATTTGATCTTTAGAAATGTCTGGAATAGAAATGTCAGTCTTAGTTTCAGTCATAAATGCCAACCAGAAGTAATGGTAGTATTTTAGGTGTTATATACAGTAGCATGGGCAAGAGATCAACTAAAAAGAAATTAGTATAAAAAAGTATGGAAACGCACGGCGCTCGGTATAATTATTCAAAATTTGAATATGTGGAATGGAACGTTAAGGGAATAATTATATGCAGTGAACACGGGGAGTTTTTACAAGATCCTAATCACCATACTTATGGTAGGGTTGTCAAAAGTGTGGAGGAAGGATTAGGAAAACAAGTGAGTCATTTGTAAGAGAGGCTAAAAGAATACATGGAGATAAATATGACTACTCATTAGTTGAATATAAAAACAATAAGGTAAGTGTTAAAATTATTTGTAAAAACACGGAGAATTTTTACAAATTCCTACATCTCATTTAAATCAAAAAGCCGGCATGATTAATATGTTCTGGAAAAATACGTCAAATACTGATGCGTTTATTAAAAATCTAAATTGAAGCACAGGGATAGATATTATTACGGTAATGTTAATTATATAAATAATAAGACAAAGGTAAAAATAACGTGTAAATGTCACGGAGATTTTGAACAGGTTCCGTCACATCATTTGAAAGGTAGTGGCTGTAAGAAATGCACAGTCTTCGTAGGTCATTCCTTTACTTTTTTAAAAATAATCCCGATTCAAAAAGTAACCCGTCAAAATTTTATCTAGTAAGGTTTACATCAAGTACTGATTCTTTTTATAAGATTGGCCTTTAAAAATACGGAATCAAGAAAAGGTTTAGTGACGATCTAAAAGGTATAAGATAGAAAGTGTTTTTCTTTTACTGGACAGGTTTATTCCATATTCTGTCTGGAACAAAGATTACTTCACAAGAGTATCTCAAAGTATAAAAAAAACCTATAGAAACTTCTCTTAGGGGCGGCGAGATGAGGAAGTAAGTATGCTCTTGTTTGAAATAAGGAGAACAAAAGAGTTCTCTAAATCTCTAGAACAATTCCCTTCTCAACACCTATCCTGAACTTTTCCATATAGTCATCAGAATACATTTCTAATACTTTGAAGTAGTTCTCGTAAGCATAGTCGCGCCAATATCCCGAACTTATGCTTGTACAAACCTTTGATAAAGCAATGCCGAAGCTTTGCCTTGGAGTAATAACACCCGGTGCTGGTATCTGTGAACGCTCTAGTGCTAGAACGTATGACTCTTCAAGCACGGACAGTAGTTTAGTACGCTCATCACAGGCTTCAAATAGCTCTCTGGAGCACTCAACCTCAGCCGCATCCTTCTTGAAGTAGTCGTATGCTGGGCGGTCTAATGCCTTCACAGCTAGGTGCAGAGTGTCATGGTCATACTTGTACGGAACCATATCATCCTTGAAGAAGTCCTTCTTGCTCTGCTTTAGGGATGGATGCTTGTACCAATACGTCTCAGCTACGCGCCTCTTGTACCATTCCTTAAGAGAGTCCGGAACGGAGCACCCCAGGTCACGCAGATGCCTGTAGTCAATCATTGTCTTAAGGAAGTGAGGAGAATCTTTAAGGTATCGATGAGACTTCTTGAGCGTAAAGATGAGGTCTGGTGTGGCGACATAGTGATCGCCATTCCTTACAGCAACGTCCGTGTCTGACTTGGCTATTTCCAGCAGCTCAGCCGCTACGCCATCGGACCAGGCAATCTCAAACTCATGAATAGCGTTCCTTTCAAACAGGGCAACCTTCTTACCCTTGTTTAAAGGAATCATTTTCCTAAGCTTAAGAGAGCCTTTGTATTCCTCAAAAGCAGAATACGAACCAATCCAATCAGTATCCCATGTACGCTTTGCGTCCGATAGGAACCTGGGTCCGTAATGCTTGAGAGCTTTTGATCCAATTAATAACTTCATGTTCTCCAGATAGTATCACTAATGAGTGCGCAATGCAACCCCTAGCAGTTCTGCTGGGAACTCTGCCAGGAACAACCAGAGCTGTTCCAATCATCATCATCATCATCATCATCATCATCATCGTAACCACCTTCAGTATTTTCAAACTGTATACGTATTTTGGCCAGCTCTTCAGATTTAGAGTTGCTAACGATTTGATTGTACTGCTTGACGAGGGATTCAACCCTATCCTGAATATTACTCAGGATTTCCAATTTTTCTCTATCTTCTTGTTCAGACATATCTTCCTCTTAGCTGTTTAGTTGATGGACCAGTGCGAATGGTTTGGAACCTCTTACCAGATATTGTTAATTTGTGCAACACCCAAATTCACCTCCCAGCTTGAGGAAATGAAATGAATATAGTCTGGGTGATCTTGCTTGACATCAGCCCTACACCCATCATCAGCAGTTAACATCCGATGGGAACCAATAACCTTCAACACCGGGTTCTTCGATAGATACATAGAAGTCCTGACCGAATCCTTCAGACATGTATTCTTGAACAGATTTTCCGTTACGCTCATCACCATCATACTCTACGGATGCTAATCCAATGCGGCTATCAAAATCAACCTGTTGAGCTGTAGTATTATACTTTTTAATTTTCTCAAGGATATCTAATCTAAGTTCAGCAAGCTCAGCAATTTTCTCCTCATTAACACTGTCAGACATTACTTTTCTTTCCTAGCAGCAATACGCCTTACTAGCTTGGCTCGCTCATTATGTGCGCCTTTGCCCTCTCCAAACATACCGTCGAGCTTTAAAACTTGCTGCTCGTCAGTTAGTGACGACCTGCTCTCTGAATTTTCTGCGGCAACTTTATGCTTAGAGGTCATTCTAATTGGTGAATTTTTAATTGTCATTATATTAATCTTTCTTTTAATAGTTATCGGGTTAGTGGTGGTTAGCAATTAATTCCTGATGGGATCAGTTAGAAGTATTCGCAAGTTTTCTTTAACTAATTCTTCACAAGTTTTATTTGACATTTTAACATCCAATCTCGGATGGGAACCATCCGTGTTCATGCTCTACGACATCAACATCATATGCGTCTATCCAAGCTCTAGATCCACCATCCTCTTCTCTTGCCTGGCTTCTGGTTTTAACTATGGCAAGGACGCCGCCATCCAAATCATCCTCATCAATCTTGTCGGCCCTTTTTAGGGCGAGAAACATGCTGTTGTACTTTCGCACAGCATCGATAGCATTACGCTTACCTTCTTTAATTGTGAGAGTGGCGTTCTTAATCTCTTCGGCAGCATTCTCAAGCTCAAACTTGGCAATTTTCTCTGATAGCTTGCCAATAGATTTTGACACCTCGTAAATTGATTTAGTAATCGAATCCTTTTCATTTTTAAGAGAACCAATAGCAAACTCAATCTTATAGTCTATAGCTTTCCTATTAGAATTAAGGCTGCTAAGCCTACTGTTGAGATCGCCAAGTTGAATACTTAACTCTTTTAATACGTCTTCTGTGTGCTTCTGTGTCATTCTATCTTTTAACTCCCTTAATGCTTCCTCTGTGTACTTGTATCATTCTAGTATCTCATCTACAACACCATACTTGAGAGATTCTTCTGCCGTGAGGAACCAGTCAACTTTTGATTTGAAAATATTTTTAATTTTTGACTTAGGAATATTTGCCTTCTCAACGGTCATCTCTTTAACGCGCTCCTGAACATCCCTTAGTCCAAAGCATTGGTACACGTATCCGCCGTAAGAGTCAATGTAAATCTTGATAGGCTTGGGCTTATACCTTAATCCCTCTATCTTATACCTATCTTTTAGGTAGATGTCAGATTCATTTATCTTTAGAATTGATTTGGTTAGTTCTGATATAGAATCAGCATCAACATCTTTTGAGAGGTTAAGTGTTCTTTTTCTGGTTCTGGTTCTGGTAGTTGCACTTTATATTTCTTTCTATTTATGAATTATGAATTATGAATTTTATACAGGGTCTTCGCCGTTAAGCTTCTTACCCATGTCGGTTAGAGTGATATCACCAAATGAATCGACAACGCGCCTTACTATTTCGGAGTCTAGCTCCATGCCCTTAAGGATCTTCATAGCCATCCCCATAGCTTGACCCTTAGACTTAGCGGTACCAGGGCTGAACCTGTTATCCCTAAGAACCTTATTCACTTCTTGTTGTGTTAGAGGAACGGGAACGAATTGTCTTAAGATATCATTCTCTTCAGTCTCCTTGGTTCCAAAGCACCCTCTCCTAATGCCACGCTCACTATCAGCCTTGCGCTTTGCATCAGCGGTTTCATTGTTGGACTTGATAATCTTCTTAACAATCTTGATGATTGCCTCATCTGAATCATCACCACCCTGCTGAGCCTGACCAACAACAAGGCGCAAAAGGTCACGCTTATTAGCGCCCTTTGCTTTCATTGTTACCTTGCGAATCTCATCAAACACACCAAAGTCTTCAGTGCTTGTATTCTTACCAGCAGCAAGGAGCATTGCTTCTTTGATTTGGGCTTTAATCTCATCAATAATCATTTTAGTTCTCCAGCTTCAGACTTAGCAACCCATTCCTTAATCTCTGACTCAATGATTCCAATAGCTTTGCCTTTGAATGGCTTGAGCATGAAGGGAACTTTAAGGTCCACATCAACAGTTCCCTCTTTCACCTCAATATCACCAGTGATCTCCATGCCCCTGATAGATACAGACATGTCAGCTTTGGCATCGCCCTTCCAGTCAAGCTTGGGGGAATACTCGGAGTACCGATCAATGTAGGACTCCATAGCAAGTTTAACTACCTCGCAGCCCCTGGTTAATCCTAATGAATGTTTAATTGAATGCTTCATGTTATTTCCTCACTGCCTTCTTAGATACCTTCTTCTTGGAAGTCTTCCTGGGTTTATCAGTTAGCGCATTGGCTGAAGTAAATGCGGCCTTATCAGATTTAATCGGGCCATCAGACTCAATATCAATAGAACCAGTGCATGACTCGCCCCAACCCTCAGACAAATGTTCCTGATGCCAATCAGCAAGCTCATCACTTTCAAAGAACCTCGGGTAAGCAGTGCCGTCTCCGCAGTTTTCTACTGAGTAATAAATTGTAGTTTTCATAGGTTTTTAAATAGCTCTCTATTGTAGTCGCCAAAGGAACCAGCCAGTAGCTGCTCTTTAGTCACCCATTGGACTGGTCCCGCATCACCTTGAGTGTGCTTCCCCTGCCAAGTATCAGCCGTATAGGTAATGGAATGGTAGTCAATGCCATCCTTACCGCCTTTGCATACCATATCGAACGCCCAAATTAAAGAGTTCCTGTCAACTTTTAATCCAGTTTCTTCCTGTAGCTCACGAACGATTGCATCCTCTGGGTCAGCATCAGTGTCATCCACCTTCCCACCAGACAACCCAAAGTCATTGTGGTCATGACGCCTGGCCACACCAAGTATCTTGTCGGACTTACGTAGTAGTATACAAACGGCTTGTTTCATTTAGTTTCCTTGCCTGGCGAATTTGCTCCGCCCTTGCTTCAGCACCTATAGCTATAAGATTATTGTTGAGTTTTAGTTGCGGCAGTATTTCTCTAGTATTGTGTTTTGAATTTGTATCCAAAGTGTTCATGGTTAAATTGCTCTCTGACAATCTCTCTCTTTATCTTTCTAGTTTCATTATCGTATACCTTATACGAACACCTATAAGATTTCATGGAACCAATTATATGTCCTAAGAAATAAGATGTCTCTTGAGTTAAGGCGGGAGTAGATATTTTTGGCACTAAAGCCGGCATGTTTGGTACGCAGTAGAAGATTACATCATTTGCTATATATGTTGGCGTTTCATGTGAGGTTGGCCTAGACAGCTCAGTACACCCACCCTCATCAATAGCCACATCAACAATCACTGACCCTGGTTTCATTCCGCAGATCATATTGTTAGTGATAACCTTTGGAGCGGCACAGCCTGGAACTAACACTGCCCCAATCACCAGGTCAGCATCTTCCAACTCTTTAATTAAATTAGATTTATTAGACTTAACCGTTTTTATCTTATTCCTAAACACTGAGTCTAGGTGCGTTAAACGTTCAGAGTCAATGTCTAGTACAGTTACATCAGCTCCCATACCAATAGCCATGGTTGCTGCGTTGTATCCAACAACACCTCCGCCTACAATGACTACCTTAGCGTTACGTGTTCCGGGAACACCGCCAAGCAGCAGGGATCCCTCAAGTATCTGAGCGCCTTTCTGTAGAGCTAGCCTGCCAGCTATAGCCGACATCGGAATCAGACATGGAGAGTAGTAGGAACCAATGTGGGTGATGCCTTCATAAGGGAGACAGACGGCGGAGGTTTCCCTTATACGTTCACGCAGCCCTGCATTGCTTGGTGAGTTCCAGTGGAAGAAACCGTAGATAACTTGAGAGTCTATGAGACCGTATTCTTCTGGCAGTGGTTCCTTAACCTTAATGATTAGGTCAGTGTCCCATACACCATCAGTGTCACAAAGGTATGCCCCTGCTAAGCGGTACTCTTCGTCAGAGTATCCAGATAGAATTCCGGCACCCTTCTCAATGAAAACCTGAACCTCTTCTTTTTGTGAGGCGAAATCCTCCTCAAGGTCAGAGTGTGCAAGACATTCCCTAACACCATCTGGAGTGAGACCAACTCTACTCTCGCCTATCTTTACCTCTTTGGGTACACCTATTTTAATCATTTATATTCGTCTCTACAGTAAGTTGTAAGAAGTATAGGAATCTTGACGAACACAACGAAGCCGCCTTTCGCACATTTTTTAATCATGTCTTCGGGGTTTTTAGCCTCCTGCTCGTTGAACTGATATAGACTCATGTTGCCATCTCTTTCCACCTTGCAGCCAAGCAAGACGTATAAGCTTTGGGGTGTAGTCCATAGTTCCCAAAGGCAAAGCCATCGTTGGCCTCAACTAGAACAGTTGCTTCCTGATAGAACGTTCCCATTGGACATACATCGGGGATCTTGCATGCAGCGAAGTCCAGTGTGTAAGCAGCCGGTGCTTCACCTGAATTTTCAAAGTCTTACTGCGGACTCAACAGTATCCCTATCGGGAGCTAAGGACCAGTCACCCTTGTATCGTCGTACATCTAATATCTCACCCTGTAGTATCATTGCCCGGTACTCTGACAGCATATCAAGCGGTTGACATGTTAATACTTCTATGCTATCTGGTAACGTAACAATTCGGGACCTGGACACTCGGTCTTTCCTGCCCTCTCAGACGTAGCCGGTGAAGATTTTCTGCTCTACGGGCTTGACGAACATGCGCTTGTCAGAACCACAAACCTCGCCCAGCGTTGAATGAGTGATGTCTCTGTGAAGATACTTGGTAAGAGACACCGGGTAGTCCATCGCATCAGGGATGGCCTTACCCATCTTGGTTAGCCCACGCCAAACATCACCGATGTATCCAACAACTATCGTGTCTGGCCCTAAGTCCTCAAGCTCATCGATGTCATCTATCCAGTAGAATGGAACAATCTCCGCACCAAGGTTAGAGAAACCTTCGTATGCTGAGGCCATCATGTGAGTCTCGGGATGTTCTTCCCTGTGTCTCAGGTACACTTTAGTGCTAGATGTGATGATATGATGGTTCATCGTGTTAGTGCAAATATTAAAGGGGAAATTATAATTAAGGATTTGACGGCGAGGCTTATCAATCTAAGGCGCTTCATGATTAAATCACGAGCCTTACCGCCTTCTATAAAGGCATCATCATGAGCCCTTCTTTCCAGATGCCGTTCCAGACTGCCATCAAAGTAATCGTACTTCATTGCTTATTAATCCAGTTCCAGATGCCGTCACCATACACAGCCTCCATGACTGCTTCATACATGAAGTGCTCAAGATCTTTTTCGGGCTCTGCACCCCCATCCCCATTAATAAATTTAATATGATTCACACATATATCATAAATTGGCACGAAGCATTTCTGTATACTACCTCTACTTAGGAGAGGGCTAGGAACCCTACGCCTATCAAGCTCCTGATGAAGCTTGGTGATTTGATTATGTATCTCTTCTTCTGACAAATCGGCTGGGTTGCTCGTCATATTAATTCCATTTTAAATTTATTCATTTTCAAATTATTCCAAGTAACTTTTCTGTTTCTGTATGGCATTGGATGTTGCCTTAGCGTCAGGGATGGGTTCAATCTTTGAGTGTGGTTTAACAAGAGGTGCGCGCTGTGGAGACTTGTCATCTACCGTACGGCTCCAATGGTCAGCATATATATGGACCAGGCCTAACACCTCAAGTGTGGAGAGTATAAGGCCTAGTAGCAATAGCCCTAGCACCGCTGCTCCTAGACCAGCAAACACCTGCTCAGGGGAGTTTTTATCAGCTTCACGGCACATGTTGCCGAACAAGATAATGCCAACCACAAGGGCTATGAAGGCGAGAACTGTTGCTAGTAGTACAGACATTACTTACCGCCACCGATTGGGAATGAACCAAGAGCGAAGGCTAATCATTGTCTTACGCTTCAGTAACAGCATCGGCGCACTTCTCATCAATCTTAAGAGCCATGTATGACTGGACCGGTATATCAAGTTCGAAAGCAGACTCTTTATAGATCTTTGCCTATACACGCTGGGCGGCCATACTTTGCATCTAAATCTCAAGAGACACCTGGAATTACTTAATCTTACGCATCTTGTCAGCTTCCATTGCTTATAGCTTGCTACCTCTCCCATGCCAACTCTAGCGCGTTTACCATAGCAGCCTGTGCCTAGCATGGAGAGAGTTATAATGATGAGTAGTTTTAATTTAAAATTCATTATTTAATTACCCTTAACCAGTCCGGCCTAATTACCCTTCCGCTTGAGCTTTTCTTTGGAGTTGATTGTTGGAGCTTAGGTTCATCTTCTTTTGCCTTGCCTTTTTGCAGTTCTTCTAACAGGGCAGTGACCGCATCCCCGCCATACCCAGTAATGCTTTCCCAGGGGATGAAACAATACTGAGGGGTCCTATTGAATGACAGGGTACAAGATACCCCATTGGATTCTAATTCCAGATCGGGTATTGGAATTGCCGTGTTGTATCCAATTTCAAGAACAACTTCAGCATCCTTTTTCAGGTACTCTGGAATAACAAGTTCAATATCCCCCTTGGATTCATGGGAGGTATTGATTCTTACCTGTACGATATGTCCTGTCCGAAGAAGATCCTGGAGAGCTAGTGGTTGTTTCATATTGGGCTCGCGACACTATCAGGTTTAATCGGTGGCGTCAACTCAGGTATTGCCTTTGAATATAACTCAGCCAATGCCGCCAGTTAATTCAAAGACTCTCATGTCACGACGCCTTCCGTATTATATCTTGCTGAGTAAGGGTCAGTTTTTGAACAGAGATATTATCAAACCTACCCTCCATTAGCTTAAACTGCCTGAAATTTTTAAGTGGAGTCATTCCAATAAGAAGATCCTTCTCGACTGTTAGTCTGGACCTATTATCACGGGAGTAATTACCAGGGGTAATAATGTTCTTGCGAACAAGCAGGCCAGTCAAGTGAAGAACGCGCTCTCTGAGGTGAAGCTTCACCCCTTTAATAATATTTCCGTTACAGTCTTTGACGGGAGAGTATGCATGTGCTGACCAAGCTCTATGGTTGAACCCGGTACGTAGAGTATCTCCGTAGGAAGTCATGAGCTGCGCATGAGCCTTGATTTGAAGAGAACCCACCGGCCTAAACCTAGCCCAGATGTTAAGCGACTTTTTAACTGAATTTAGATAGTTTGAACCAAACACGATGGAGAAGTTGGCTACCTCTCCGAAGTTATTGGTATACCCATTCACAGCGAGGAACGTAGCTCCTGGGCGCATCTGGTTGAAAATGCAAGGAATTACAGTATCAATCTTGCGGGCTTTATGGAATTGGTGGAGTTGCATTTAACCCTCCGAAGTTATCAGAATATTTTTAATTTGTCAATAAATAATTTGTCTTCTATTTTAAATAGATCAGAAAAGGAACGGCTATTAACATTAAAGTAACCCTTCGGCCTTGGCGTTACAATCCCGTCCTCTAGGAGGAATTCATACATACACCATTCTGAAATGTCATCAGCAGGTCTGCTAGCAATTACATTAGCAATTAGTTGTCCGAGTCGTAGCTCCGGATACTTCAACCACACTTTAAATATAGCTTCGATAGCTTCCCGCTTCTCCTGAGGAGTATTAGCTCTATCTTCAAGCATAGTAACCACTTAGCAGGATGATAACAATTAGGCAACCGATATAAAGGCAGTCTAGCCAGGTAGTTCCTAATACACTCTGGGATATTTTCTGATCAGTCATTATACCTCGAAGACTAAAGAGTCATTAAAGTTTTTATACTCAGGCTCATTCGGATACGCACAAGGGTTACAGTGAAAGTCAGTCTTACCTATTGAAAAAGACATGGCGTTGTGTGTATGGCCGAACACCCAAGCCTTAGCTTTAACCTTATCGATAACGTCAGAAACGTCACCCATAAAGAAACAATTGCCAGGATCTCCTACCCAGTTAGGATGAATGCCATCCTTACATGGAATGTGATGTGTTAACACAACGTCACCTTCCTGTACATTATCCTCAAGGAACACCTTATTCTTAGAGAACTCCTCAAGGATCCAGTGTGGAAACCGTGAAAATTTATCACGTCCTGATTCAATGACCCGGAAGTCATTAAATTGGTTTCGCATAGATAGCGCTGGACCCGTAGGTGGGAACCATAACGTAGTGCCAACGAACCGCTGCCCATCAATCTCTACAGTCCCCCGGTCAAGCCAGTGAAGGTTGGAGTGTTTATCAGCACACTCCTGAAGCAGGTCCTCCGTCTCTCCCTTGGATGAACTATAGTATTCGTGGTTACCCTGCGTAAAGATAACGTTCTTGTAGCTATCACACAGGATAGAGAAAGCATACCGCAGTCCCTTAGTGGTAGACAGGTCTCCTGGGATAAGGATGGCGTCAACTTCATCAGCCGTCTTGTTAATCAGGCGGTTGAGAATCTTACGTCCCTGGTCTGTACCGTGGAATTCAGTATGAACGTCTGAAATTAATTGCAGCTTTATTTTTTTACTTTTATGCATTTATAGGATTGAAAATATTGTAGTTATTGATAGGTCAAGTCAGCTAAAGAACATCATTTAAATATACTATAGATGGAGTGAGAGGGTTATAAACTATTCCGGATAACAATATAGATTATTAAATATTTATATTATAGTCTTCTAGAATCCTCACTCATCCAAGTCCTAAACTTTCAGAGCGTCACATGGTATGTTTGTCATACCGGACTGGTCGTAATCCCGATAGAGTGCAAAGCACAGGTCGTTATCACTTTTAAAGTAACCCGTCCAATATTAGTTTTGACATTTTCATTAATCCGTGGTATTAATGCATTAGTTAGGTAACTAGAGCGTACTCCTCATCGGGATTCACCCATACCTATTCCTAATAATATATATCGCCAATACTGCTACTACTAGTGCGCTTAAAAGTGTAATAACTGTTTCAGTTTCAGTACTCATATTCTATTCCTTGTTGCCTTAATAAACCATAGATAGATCACTGGGATCTGTTGCTTGAGATGTAGATCCAGGAAGACCAAGCTGAGGCAGATACCTCAGCCTCATCGTACTCCCTTACCGGATCAGAGTCAAGCGGCGGCAAGTAATACCAACATGCTCGTGATAAATGCCCCTTCTATATGATGTACTATCAATGAATGGTTCAACTAGAGTGTCCTGAGTTGGCTTAAAGTATTGCGAATCCCCTGGAGATTTACCCTCACCGCAATGAGAGTTATCTGATTTGAATACCCTGACGGCATCTTCGGGAGGACACTCTGAAATACCGTTATACTTTGGGTTGAACTTATCAAAGAAGACTGGGGTACCGCCTTTAATATATCCCCTAGAGTTCTTTCCATTAAGATACTCTAGGACCTGAAGCAGTGATAGATCCTTATCGTCATGGTGAATGGTTCTCTTAACGGAGAGCGCACTCTATTCCTGATAGCCTCAGCTAGCTCTCGTTCTAATCCCAGTAGTAGCGCTCTCATGATATATAATCTAGCATGAAGAAGCGCTCAGTGTGTGAAGAGGAAAGGTCCCTCGAAAACTATTCGAAGGATAGCGCAAAGCCTGATGGGTTACAAGTAAAGTGTAGGGCTTGCGTTAAGGAATACTATCAAAAGAATAAGGCCAGGATAAAATTAGGCAAGATGACTCAACTGTAAAGCATTTGGGGTGCACTATTAGTAAACTTAAAAGACATCTTGAAGGACAGTTTGAAACTGGAATGTCTTGGGTCAATTATGACGAGTGGCACATCGATCATATCATTCCCTTAGCTAGCATCACTGATGTAAATGATTTGGACCACTTATTCAGCATACTACACTACTCTAACCCTCAGCTCATGTGGGATACTGATAACCTTAGTAAAGGCGGCAGGCTGTACTGCACTATACCATTGTCACACCCCTCACAGGGATGATCGGAGCCATAGGGGTTTAACTCACACGTCGCTAACATATTTCAAAAATTGTTATTGACATTCCAGGATTAATATGTTATTAATAATTTAGTTGGTTGGGAGATTAATTCTCAACCGGAAAGTCGATGGAGTTCCATTATTCAACCAGCTAATATGTTTCAAACATTGTTATTGACATTCCAGGATTAATATGTTATTAATAATTTAGTTGGTTGGGGATTTTCCTGGAATGGCCGGCTTGCGGGTAGAACTTCATGCGCAATGCTCTACTTTTCATCTGTATCGTCACCGTCTAAATATTTTGGCTTGCGCAACGTGCCAATAAAAATCAGTAAAGTAAATAGAAGAATGAGGAGGGATAGCGCTTCCATTATGAGAGCTTATCCTCGGTAGAGATTACAGTCAGAGGCGACGGGTGAACATTCCAACAATGATCTTGAATCCTACCACGACCTTGGAACCTGACGCGATCTTTGGGGTTGAACAGAGCCTTGGCAGATAGAGCGCCCCGATCTCTGGCAACTTTAAGGGCGAAGCTGATAAAGACCGACTCTTCTACTGTAAGGGTTTCTGTAATGAGGACGTTAATAATATATTTTGAGGTCATTTTCATTTCCTTCTTTTACTAATAGCTTAGCATTATAGTGTAGGTACGCGACTTTAACTATTAGGGATAATATGCTTAATGAAAAATCAACATTCACACTAACACTGGGCAAAATTGTCACGATTGTAATTGCAATCATGGGCATGGCGTTTACTATTGGGATGACGTATCAGCAAGTACTACCAGACAAGGAACTTCAAAGGAAGCAGTCAGAGGAGATTGCCGACATTAAAGTCACCCTTTCTAGAGTTACAACCATACTAGAAAATATGGAAAAGAAAACTGCTACTACGTCAGCTAATGTGTCTGCCCTACAGAGCAAGGCACATGTGGCGAACGTACAACTTGAGCTTATCTCCGCTAATCTTAAAGAGCAGAAACAGCAAAGACGGCGAAGGAATGGTAACTAAGCAATCTCCACGATTGGCTTAGCATCAGGGTTTTGAGTAACCCCGACCTCTTCGGCCTTGCTGCTGACCTGCCTCTCACAGTGTCTGAGTCAATGTGGCCACCGTCACATGATACGTAATTTTAATTCATTTATAGTTCGTCATAATTAATGGTTTATAGTCGAATGTGGTTAGTTGGCCACTGCGCCTCCCTATTGTCTGCCTCAAGGGAGAAAGCAATATCTAAAACAAAAGATAATTTTATTCTGATAAGAAGAGTCGCCCATGGATAGGTAAGTCGGTTTATAATAGAGCGCTAACATAAGCAACATCATGAACTGGAAGAAACGCAAAAATGTTAAGTGATAGTGCACTCTTCTGCTAATTTATCTTTCCTTACTCTAATGAATTGAGCATGTCTAAGTGTGCCACCTAACTGCTTGCCCCACCCTTTAAATTCACCCACCATTTTTCCGAAATTTTCCTCGGTAAGAATTGAAGGGTCTTTTGGTTGGCATCTCATTACATATTGTAAAACATTTTCATTATTAAATTTTCCCCAACACCCAGTTAGCTCACCACCATCCGTCTTACCTACACCCATGAGTACGAAGTCATCGGTAGCTGTATCCTTACAGCGCACCATTGACTCATTCTTACCAGAAATATACTTAGCGCCCTTAAGTTTAAGGACAACACCCTCACCACCGTTACGTACTAACCAATCATACCTATGCTTGAATAGATTATTGAAGGAGGGTACAATCTGAATGCGTCCCGGTATGTGCATAGTTGCGAACTGAATTTCATTGAAGAGTACTTCAAGTGCAGCCCTTCGCTCGGACTGAGCCTTATCCCTCATGTCCTGACCCATGTAATCAAGCACATCAAAGAGATGCAGGGCATAGTACCCAGTCTCTTCATAGCGCTTGGTAGCCCTATCAGTGCCACACTCAAGCTCACCTACAATGACAGAGCCAGGAGACATAGGCATCGTGATGTCTTCGAGGCCCTTTGTGTATTTTGGAGCAGGAGCGATACCTGAACGAGATAGGAATTTGTGCTTGGTATTGCCAATGGTCATCTGTACCCACATGCCGTCAAGCTTAGGTTCAAGTGACCACTTGTTGTCTAACCAGTATCTGTCAATGTTTTCAGGGTGAATATCATCTTTGGGACCTGAGTAGTTAGGATTTTTCATAGTACCTCGTGAGCGCCTGAGCTAACTCATCATTCAACATCTTTTTTAATAAAGAAATTTGATTATTAATAATTCCTAAACTGACCACCCTGTGGCGGTACAGTTCATTTCATTACCTAAGATTTTCATTTACCTTGCCGTTCTTAACTTACCACTTATTGCGAAGTTCCGCAATAGAGATAATGTCATCAGATTTTAATTGGTTGCAATTGTCGCATAGAGTTTGCATGTTGTCCAGAGTATTGGAACTGCCCTTACCCTTGGGGTATGATGTGGCCAATTGTATCTTTAGTTAAGTCACCGTGATGGTTTAACATAGAAGCATATTAGCTCCTTTAACATTTTTTGCAAATTTATAAGCCCATTCAGGATCCTTGATTACTCCTTCCTGACAAACTTTAATATCTGCTCCTTTAACATTTTTTGCAAATTTATAAGCCCATTCAGGATCCTTGATTACTCCTTCCTGACAAACTTTAACATCTGCTCCTTTAACATTTTTTGCAAAATAATAAGCCCATATAGGATCCTTGATTGCTTGCTCCTGACAAACTTTAATATCTTCCCCTGGAATATATTTTGCAAACTTATAAGCCCAATAAGGCTCCTTGATTGCTTGCTCCTGACAGGCTTCAATATCTGCCCCTGGAATATATTTTGCAAACTTATAAGCCCAATAAGGCTCCTTAACTGCTTGTTCCTGACAGGCTTCAATGTCTGCTCCGGGAATATATTTTGCAAATTCATAAGCCCAATAAAAATCCTTGATTACTCCTTCCTGACAAACTTCAATGTTCGCTCCTGTAATATTTCTTGCAAATTTATAAGCCCATCTGGGCTCCTTGATTGCTCCACCTTGACAGATTACTATGTCTGCTCCTGGAACATTTTTTGCAAAATAATAAGCCAATCTAGGATTCTTGACTGCTGCTTCCTGACAGGCTTCAATATCTGCTCCTTTAACATATCTTGCAAATTTATAAGCCCATTCAGGATTTGTTAATGCTTCTTCCTGATTCTCTAAGGTTATAAGATTATTTTTTATCTTATACCCCAAAGATTTCGGAGCTGTTTTTGCATCTCTAATCAAAAATTCTAACATGTTGCCCTTTCAACATCTACTCCTGTAATGTCTTTTGCAAATTCATAAGCCCACATGGGCTCATTGATTA